>NPIE01007971.1_pt1 | contig 36260 bp, 30 predicted proteins | sample 8637661 | NCBI WGS metagenome assembly NPIE01 (sample SAMN07420842, study PRJNA396082) | bioreactor metagenome | isolation source: sample BA12 brine-fed electro-methanogenic bioreactor BA | place: Japan: Kochi | collected 2016-12-09 | reverse complement strand
CCCGCAGTGGAGGGATCGGTTTAAACAGCTATTCCATAAGGCACCCGATCTTTCGCCTTCAGTCGCGTTATCGGCCGGTTGTGCGCGGCTGGTTGCGCAGCCAGTTGACGGGGGCCCGGTCGTCGGTGAGGACGCGGACGCGCGGGTCGGGCCGCACATCCGGCCGGAGGCCGGCGGCGACTTGCACCAGACTGAACGCGAGGTTTCGCTGTCGCTCAATCTCCAGCGCCCGCGTGCGGGCCTGCTCCGGGGTCAACACGGCCTCGGCCCGCGCCGGGGCCACGAGCATGGCGTTGGTGCTCTCGATGCCGGCGTAGACCTGGCACGCGTCGAACACCGCCAGGAAGGTCCTGAGCTCGGCGTCGAACAGGCGGTTGGAGTAGAAGACGTTGGCCACGACCACGCCGTCATCGGCCAGCACGCCCTGAACCTCTTCCAGGAACTCCCGCGTCATCAGGTGGAAGGGAATGTACTCGCTGTTGAACGCGTCGAGGATGATCAGGTCATACTTCGGCACCGTCGGCTCCCGGAGCTGCTTCTTGATGAACATGCGGCCATCCTGCACGTGAACGCGGAGCTTGTCGTCGGTCGCGAAACCCATGAAACGGGAGGCGATCGGCGGAATCGCCGGGTCGATCTCCACGACGTCGATCTCCATATCGGAAAAGTAGCGCCGAAGCTGCCGCGGAATCACGCCGCCGCCCAGCCCCAGCACCAGGGCCCGCCGCGGCTCAGGCTGATAGAGCAACCCGCAGAAGGTCAGCTTGGTGTACTCCAACATGTGTCGCGCGGGCTGATCCAGATCGACCTGGCTCTGGATCGGGGCGGTCGGTCGGCGGCCGAACTGCAGGGTGACGACCGAGTCGTTGCGATACACAAAGATGCTGCTGTACAGCGAGGCCTCCCGGTGAATCAGTTGCCCCGGATTGGCGAGCATCGCATACAGGCACGGCGCCGCCAGCCCAGCAAAGCAGGCCGCCAGGAGGACGATTGTCTTACGCGGCGGTGGGTTCATCGGCAGGCTCCTTGGTCACAAGAGAGGCGCTGCGAACGGCGGCGAAGACCTCATACACGCAGACCGCCGCACCCAGAACGCCCAGGATCACCCCGGAGGTGTGCAGGGTCAGCCGCAGCGAATACAGCACCAGGTAGAAGGCCGTCACGATGCAGCCGGCGAAGCTGGCCGCCGTGGACATCGACAGGACCAGCCCGGCGTAATAACCGGGTCGCCCGCGGCGGATCACCAGACGATGCACGATAATCGGCGAGACCGTGCCCAGCAGCACGCTCGGCACGCCGAACAGAATCAGGGCCGCCAGCAGCGAGCCCCACTTCTCATCCAACCCCAGGTCAAACGGCATCTCGCAGACCGGCTCGATCAGCACCGGGAGCATGCAGACCCACGCCCCGGCCGCGATCAGGATGACCCCCAGCACCGGCAGGCCCATGACCCTGCCGCACAGCCAGCCGCCGAGCATGTAGCCGACGGACAGGCTCAGCAGGAACACGCCGATGACGCTGCCGGTGACCACGTAGACCGCGCTGCCGAAGTACGGCGCCAGCACGCGCACGCCGAGGATCTCCAGCTCCATCACGAACCAGCCGCAGATGCACGCGATGCACACCGCCGCCACCGTCCGCCGACGCAGCCCCCGGCTGTCCGCTCCATCCTGACAGGCCCCGTGATTCATCAAGCTGACACCTCCGACGCCGCGGCGACGCCCCCAAGTTCTGCGGATTATCTGCACCGCCCGCCCATTCTAACGGCTTGACGGCGGTCGTGCCAGATGTCCCGGCCGGTTTTGACGGGTCGCCGCAGGAATGGCCACTACGAAGGGTCGGGGGCCCGGAAGAAGCTGCTGTATCCTCCGACGTCGGTCTCGGCCTCAGCGTCCTCGTCCAGAAGCAGGGCGTGGTGGCGGACCACTTTCTTATAGGCCTCGGCGTGTTCGGCGATGAGCCGCGGGCGATCGTGTTTGAACCACGGCACCTCAAAGACACACGCGTTGATGCCCTCCGAGACGGGCAAGGCCTGCACATAAGCCTCGATCCTCGCCGTCTCGTCCAGGCCGGCCACGCGGGTGGGTCGGCCGTGTCCGTACACGTCCATCGTCGTAAACAACGGGTGTCGATGGAGCGGCTTGTTGCAGCCGGGATTGCAGACCGAGCCCTCCGCCCGGACGGCCCGGGCGAAGCGTTGCAGCGAAAGCCCCCCCAACTCCCGGCCGACGTACTGGAAGTGCGGGTAGTACCAGCCGCCCTTCGTGCTCCCCGATGCCTTGTCGGGCCGCATGGGTCGGATGCCCGGCGTCTTCTCGAGCAGGTCGCAGAAGTGGTTCATCGCGCGATCGATCTCGGCCATCTGCCGCGGATACAGCTCCAACTGCACCAGCCCGAAGGCCGAGCTCAACTGGTGCATCCGGTGCTTGTAGCCCCCGCAGGGCAACCCCGCGAACGGCTTGAGCGATTCGAGCGTGATCTCATCGTGGCGGGCGTAATGACCGAACAGAATCGCCCGCTCATACACCTCGCGATCATCCGTGAACAGGATGCCCCCTTCGCCGACCGGCAGGGATTTGCCCGTCATCAACGAGAAGGCCGCCGCGCCGCCGAACGTGCCGACCTGCCTGCCCTTGTACAAGGCCCCGTGGGCGTGCGAACAGTCCTCCAGGATCTTCAGGCCATGCTTGGCCGCGACGCCCATGAGCGCATCCATGTCGGCGGGCATACCGGCGTAATGCACGACGACCACGGCCTTTGTCCGCGGCGTGATCCGGCGCTCCAGGTCCTGGGGATCGATGCAGATCGTATCCGGGTCCACGTCGGCGAACACCACGGTGGCGCCCAGATTATAGACCGGCGCCGCGGAGGCCCAGTACGTCAGACTCGGCACGATGACCTCGTCGCCGACGCCTACGCCCAGGCCATACAAGGCCCCCAGGATGGCCGCGGTGCCGTTGTGATACGCCAGGGCGTGCCGACGGCCCAGCATCTCGGCGTATCGGCGCTCGAACTGCCGGGTCACCTCCAGGCCCGACATCGCCCCCGCGCGAAGCACGCGCAGGACGGCCTCTTCATGCTCCCTAGTCACGATGGGCCAGGTGAACATGTCCTCTTGGGGCAACGTCACGGCCTTGTCGCCGCCCAACAGTGCCGGTTTGTCGTCCAAAGCTGCCTCCGCACGTACCGCGTGTCGCTCAGCCGCCATCGAGGTCCGTCCGACGACCGTTGATCGCGGATGGGCCCGGGCCGATTCAGAGTCTACGCCGCGATCTTTTGATGGTCAACGGCCGGGTCGTCGCCGAGCGGTTGGACGTGGTCGTTGGCCCGCCGAGCCCCAGGGCTGTCTGTCCGGTGGCCGTCCGGTCGAGGGCGGTGGAAATGGCTGGAATCGAGGCGCCAGTCCGGGTACGATGTTTTGAGGTCGCCACGTGCAGAGGGGGCTGCCCCAATTGCTCGGTAGCGCTCTGCAAAGAAGGGACCGGAATGCGAGGATAAACGCCATGAATCGACAATCCCCTCCGCTTGTTTCTCCCTCGACGTTGCACGGCCGCCGCAGGTTCGGCTCCATCCTCACCGCGGTTCTGATCTGCTCCGTCCCGCTCGCTTCTTATGGCGGCTCGACCGGCGACAATTCGATGCCCTGGAAGGCCGGACTGGCCTCGACGGTCATTACGCCCGAAGAGTCCCTATGGATGGCCGGGTACGCGGCGCGAAACAGACCCTCCGAGGGCAAGGTCCACGACCTGCACGCCAAGGCCTTGGCCCTGGAGGATAATCAGGGCGGCCGCCTGGTGATCGTCACCGTGGAGTTGCTCGGCGTCTCGCGGGCCACGCGGGACTGGCTGGCCGAACAGGTGGGCGAACGCTTCCAATTGCCGCCTGAGCGCCTGGTCATCAACGCCTCGCATACCCATTGCGGGCCCGTCACGCACCAGGCAAACTACTCCGTCTATGGAGACACACTGTACGGCCTGTCGCCCGAACAGGTGCAACGAAGCAAGCAGTACCTCGCGACGCTGCACGACAAGTTGCTTGAGCTCGTCGGCCGCGCGCTCGACGATCTGGCTCCGGCGCGGCTGTCGTATTCCCACGCCCGCGCCGGTTTCGCGATGAACCGGCGGCTGGAAACGGAGCGGGGCTATCAGATCCTGCCCAACCCCGACGGCCCCGTGGATCATGATGTCCCCGTGCTTCGCGTCGACGGGGCCGACGGCGGCCTGCGTGCCGTGGTCTTGGGCTACGCGTGTCACTGCACGACGCTGGATTTCTACAAGTTTTGCGGCGACTATGCGGGGTTCGCCCAGGAATACATCGAGCAGGCCCATCCGAGGGCGACCGCCCTGTTCGTGGCCGGCTGTGGCGGCGATCAGAATCCCTATCCCCGACGCAGTGAACGCGGCCTTGAATACTGCATGGAGCATGGACGGGCCCTGGCCAACGCCGTGGAAACCGCGCTGGAGACCCGCCAACGGCCGGTGGCGGGACCGATCCGCGCAGCGCTCGATACGGCGACGCTGGAGTTTGCACCGCCCCCCACGCGCGACCAGCTCCAGGCCGAGGCTCAATCGAGCAACCGGTACGAGCGCCGCCACGCACAGACTCTGCTGGAGGAGCTGGAGCGGACGGGAGCGATCAGGACCACGTATCCGTATCTCGTACAGGTCGTCGAGTTCGGGGATGATCTGACGATCATCGCGTTAGCGGGCGAGGTGGTCGTGGATTACGCCCTGCGCCTCAAGACCGAGCTGACCGGCCGGCCCATCTGGGTGGCGGGCTACTCCAATGACGTGTTCGGCTACGTGCCCTCGCGGCGTGTCCTGCAAGAGGGCGGCTACGAGGGGGGCGGCGCGATGCTCTACACTCCGCTGCCCGGCCCCTTCGCGCCCTCGGTGGAGGAGCTTGTCATCGAAAAGGTCCACGCGCTTATCGGCCGGGTGCGAAGCGCCAAGGCCAATTAGCCCGGATGCATGGGGCTCTTTGAATCAGCGGGTACCGAGACGCCGGGCCGGATCGCCACGGCGACCCCGGACCATGACGCGGTGTCCGGCGAATGAAGGGGACAACACATGAACGCGAACCGTTTGAACAGACGACAGCTTCTGGGCGCGGCCTCCGCCGGTTCCCTGGCCGCACTGGCCCCATCGGTGATGACCAGCGGCGCCAACCCCGGTACCGGCGCAGGGAAACTGGCGATCCTTGGAGGCGCCCCCATTCGCACAAAGCCCTTTCCGGGATGGCCCATCTGGGACAAGGAGCATGATGAGCCCCCGGTTGTGTCCGTCCTGCGCAGCGGCGTATGGTCCCGGGCCGGCGTCGTGGCCGAGTTCGAGAAGAAGTACGCCGAGATGATGGGAGCGCGGCGGTGTCTGGCCACCACGCACGGCACAACCGCCCTGCTGACCGCGTTGAACGTACTGGGCGTGGGCATCGGCGATGAAGTGCTGGTCGGGCCCTACACCTTCATCGCCTCGATCGATGTGATCCTCCTGACCGGGGCCCTGCCCATCATGGTCGACACCGACCCGGAGACCTTCCAGGTGAACCCGGACCGGATGGAGGCCAAGATCAGCGAGCACACCAAGGCCATCCTGCCCGTTCACATCCTGGGTCTGCCGGCCAACATGGACCAGATCAACGCCATTGCAAAGAAGCACAACCTCCTGGTTCTGGAGGACGCGTGCCAGGCCTGGCTGGCCGAATGGCGGGGCAAGAAATGCGGCACGCTGGGAGACCTGGGCTGTTTCAGCTTTCAGAACTCCAAGCACCTGACCTGCGGCGAAGGGGGCGCGGTGGTGGGAAACGATGATGGCCTCATGGACCGGTGCCATTCGTACCACAATTTCGGGCGGGCCTATGGCCAGACGATGCTGACGCTCAGCGGTTACGCAACGCTGGGGACCAAGTGCCGGATGACCGAGTTCCAGGCCGCCATCCTCCTGGCCCAGATGACGCGACTCGAAGAGCAGACCCGACGACGCGGCGAAAACGCCGACTACCTGACGTCGCGCCTCAAGGAGATTCCCGGCATCCTTCCGGCCCGGCTGTATGACGGCGCCACCCGCGCCGCGTATCACCTGTATCCCTTCCGCTACAGGCAAGAGCAGTTCGGCGGCGTGCGGAGGGACAAGTTCATGGCGGCCCTGAAGGCCGAGGGCATACCCTGCTCCAGCGGCTATGGGCCAATCAATCGAGACCCGTTCTTCGAGCACACGCTGCGATCCAACAACTTTCGGCGGGCCTACTCCAAGGCCAGGCTCGACCGCTGCCGCCAGGAGAATCACTGCCCCGACAACGATCAGCTCTGCCGCGAAGCCGTGTGGCTCAGCCAGAACCTCCTGCTCGGAACCCGGCAGGATATGGACGATATCGCCGACGCCATCGAGAAGATCTACGAGAACCGGGCGTCGCTGGCTTGACACCCCCCTGGCAAGGCTCAGTATTTCAGCTTTGGCAGGGGCTTTCGCTGGATGGCCTTTTGACCATCGGGCCGGGGCGTGAACATGTCCCGCTCGGTCAGGCCGCAGCGCTGGATCATCTCGCGGCAGTAGCTCCAATCGCCCAGATCGTTCCGCCCGCCGTTGTTCGTCCCGCAGGCGAATATCGCGCCGGCCTGTTTGGCCCGTCGGATGAACTGCTCGCTGGGCAGCCGGTAGCGGGCGTTGATCTCGATGGCCACGCCGTTGGCGACCGCCGCCGCGATGACCCGGTCCATCCGCTCCTCGGTCCAAAACGTCTCGTACTCCTCGGCGATGGCCGCCGGCAGGAACGTCGGGTTGACGTAGATATCGATCGGCTCGTTTTCGAGGATCCACACCGTCCGCTCGACGAGCATGTCCATGAACCGCTGCGTGTCCTCGATGACGACCTCGTCGGGCATCCACAGCCGCATGCGCCGGCCCTGGTCATCCCGCCACGTCATCGCGTCGGTGAACACGTAATCGCACTCGGCGACGGCCTCGGGGCTGAACATCGTCACCCATTCGCGACCCTCGGCCTGCATCGCCACGTACACGCCCTTGCCGCGCATGTCCCGCACCCAGGCCCGCAGGGCCGCGTCGTCCGTCACGGGAAAGCCCTTGCCGCAGTTCTGGGCGATCCCGAACTTGACGTCCGCAGCCTCCGACAGCGCGACCGCCTCGTCGAGGGTCAGGCCGCCCTTGAGATGCACGTGGTAGTCCACCACGGCCGCCGGTTCGGATCGCCCGGCCTGCTGACACCCGGCCAGCCCCAGACCCGCGCACACGACAAGGCCCGCAAGAATCCTTTGCATGAATCGCCCCTTTCCACTCGCCTGCCTTCATGGCCGCCGCACCCGTCGGCGGCGGGGCCTTCTGTATACCCGATGAGGCCCGGTCGGACAAACACCGCACCGCGACAACGCGCCGCCGCGCTGCCAGTTTGGCAGGGCGGGCACAAGGCCGCCAGGACCGACGGGTCTGTTTTTTTATTTTCATAAATCCTTGTACAGCAACATATTATGCCAAACAAGCATGTTCTTGGGGACCTCTGGCACGCTGCTTGCGATTTCACTTTTCAGGTGTAAAAGGAAGCCGGAAAAGAAACGGTCACAAGTTCACAGAGGATATAGAAGGAGGTGATTGCGATGTTGCTGAACAGACGTTTTCCCTTCTGGGACATCGAGAGGACGTTCGACGAGATGAATCGCGTCTTCGATGCCTTGGGCGCGCCTCTGGGTCTGCGGTCGATGCCCCGCGGCGCGTTCCCCGCGATCAACCTGTACGATCACGAGGATGAGCTGGTGCTGACCGCGGAGGTGCCCGGCGTGCAGGCCAAGGACCTGGAGCTGTCGGTGGTCGACAACAGCGTGACGCTGTCGGGCAAACGTGAAGAGCCCGCCGAGGACAATGCCCGGTACTACCGTCAGGAGCGGCCTACGGGCACGTTCACGCGGACGATCACGCTCTCCGAGAAGGTCGACCGCGACAAGGTCAAGGCCGAGTACAAGGACGGCGTGCTGACGGTGCATCTGCCCAAGCTCGAAAGCGCCAAGCCCAAGGCCATTCAGATCCAGAGTGCGTAGGACACGGAACCGAAAGGGATGAAGACCAACCACCTGACAAGGCACCCCACGGTGCCGGGAAAGGAGGTGAGGCACGATGACCGATAAGGAATTGGCCAAGAAGCAACAGGCCCAAGTGACGCGGCGGGAAGAGCAGCCGGAGGTGGAGACCTTCGTGCCTGCCGCCGACATCTGTGAAACAGAGAACCAGATCGTCATCCGGATGGACATGCCCGGCGTCGGCAAGGACAACGTGGACGTCCGCGTCGACCGCGATACGCTCACGGTTCAAGGGACGGTCAGCGGCGCGCCCGATGGCCGCCTGGTGTACGGCGAGCAGCGCGTCGGCGATTTCCGGCGGCAGTTCACCCTGAGCGACGACCTGGACCGGGAGAACATCGCGGCGACGATGGACGCCGGCGTGCTGACCCTGACGATCGGCAAGGCCGAACAGGTCAAGCCTCGCAAGATCGAAATCCTGCCCGCCACGTAACGACAGGGCTCTTTGCTCCAACCACATCCAGACAGACAGGCAGGGTGACGGGAATCCCGTCACCCTGTTTCTGTCGATCCTTGGGGCGTCTGCGACGCGGTCGGGTTGACCGGATCAGAAAGTGAACTGCGTTCGCAATCCCAGCACGACTGCATCCGATACGCTTGATGCTCCCCCCGGGTTGCTCACGTACTGAAGGCTGGACGTCACGTTGAAGCCCTCGGCGACCTGGAGATTGTAGTACACCTCCAGCACGCTCTCGTAGTCCTGCGGGTACGTGGCCGCCGCGTGATCACTGAACGCGCCGCGGGCATAACCCAAACCGAGCACGTCCTCGTCGCGCCCCTCGAACAGCCCCTGGTATTGCAGTCCAAGGCTCCAGAACCGGGCCAGGTCGTTGGCCCGGTTCGGCGCGTACCCGTAACGGAAGAACATCCCCAGGCCCTGCGTGTCATCCGGGCGGGCATTCTCCTTGAGGAGCGTCTGGTCGCAGCTCAGGTACAGCCCCGTGTCGTCGCGGTACGTCCGCACGGCGTCGGCGTGGCCCTTGGGCTGAGGGTCGTTCCAAACGCCAACGCGGTATGCCCCTTGCAGCGGGCCGTTGGACGACTCGAACTGCGGCGTGAAACCCGTCTCCGCAATGTAAAAGTAGTGGTCCTCATCGTGAAACGCCGTTCGGAATCCCGTTTCCCGATGGTCGTTCTGCGCATCCAGCACCGCGCCTGATGCGTAGAAGCCCGGCCAAGGTTCCCAGTGCACGGCGACGCCCAACGCGTAGTCCGGGAAGGGAATCGTCGGGTTGTTCACGAGAGCACCGTTGAGGAACTGGCACAATTCGTCATTGGCGTAGGCATTTCCGTCGAACGCCACCGGGCATCCATGGCACTCGAACCCGCCGGTCGGATCCATCTTCCCGATCCGCAGCAGCAAGGTCCCGTCCAGCAGGCGCTGCTCCCAGTACATCTCGGTGACGACCAGGGCGTCCCGCGGCATCGCATCAGCGTTCACCCCAAAGGCGCTGCCGACGGCCGGGCCGTCGATGCCCTGCGATCGGGACCACCAGCCCTCGGCGTGCACGTAGAGCGAACCCCCGTTCACGCCCAGCCAGCGGGCCATGTCGGCCGTCAGCTCCACGTCGTAGCTGCCGGCGTGCCGACCCCGCCGGGCGTGGGTGCTCAAGCCGCCGCGGGCGTTGAACTGGTAGATGTACGTCACCCCCAAGCCAACATCCAAACCCTGCTCGGCCAAGTCGTCACTCAAAGCCGATATCTTCTCTATAGGCTGCAACGCTTCCAAACGGTTTTCTTGGGCCCATGCAGGACCCGTCCCAAGCAACAATGAGACCATCATGACACGTATAGTCATACTTCACCTCCAGGGGACATAGGATTGATGTTTCCCGCAACCATCGTCTTCGGTCTTCTTCTTTGGACGCTACGCTTCCATATTTGGCGCACCTCCTTATCCAGTATGGCTGGCCGCCCAATGAAAAAGGGAGCTCGAGTGGCTTCACTCGATGGCTCCCTGGCTGGCTTTCGGCTGGCGGGGGCGGAGGCCGCTTGTGTCGTTGGCTACTTGTTCAAAATCAACTTCCCGTTCCTTGTCACACGAAGGCGGTAAACCTCACCACCATGAAGAATCTGGATTTCCTTCCGCTCGGCAAGCAGATAAGCCGAGTCGATGACCGGTGCCTTTGGCAAAAACCCTTCTATTGGGCAGTCTCCGGTCCCGTTACGTTTGCGTTCCTGCATGTGACAATCACCTGCCATTTGGCCTCTGTGCAGGATTCACTACCTGCCCGCATGCCGAGTCTGCCGCGCCCAGATTCGTGGCTTGGCTGCAACCGTTACAGCCGGCGCACCCGGACTTGCCCGACGCGCTGCGGTATAGCTGGTAGCCGACACCTGTCGCGGCCGCGAACACAATCAGCACAACAAGTCCCGTTTCCCACATCGCTTCACCTCGCGGCAGTTAGATTACCAAGCGGCCGATTTGATAGACGGCCGCCGTCAGTGTCCAGGCGAGCAACGTCAGGCCGCCCAGTTGGAACAACGCCCACTTCCAAGAGCCCGTCTCCCGCTTCGTCACCGCCACGGTGGCCATGCAGGGCATGCTGACGAGGCAGAAGAGCATGATGCAAAAGCCCTGCAGCGGCGTGTAGGTCGCCTGGAGCTTGTCCCGCAGCGTCTCGGACTCCTCGTCGGCCTCGCCCACGGCGTGGACGATGCCCATCTGGGCGACAAAGACCTCCTTGGCGGCAAAAGCCCCCAGCATGGCCGTGGAGACCTTCCAGTCGAAGCCCAGGGGCCGAAGCACCGGCGCGACGCCCCGGCCGATTCGGCCGATGACGGAGTGCTCCAGCTCGGCTTCCTGTGCCGCGTTGTCGATTTCGGCCAGCAGGGTTTCCTTTTCCTCGGCCTCGATGTCCGCTCGCGCCTCAATGGCCGCCCGCTGCTGCTCGAATCGCTCCGTCTGCTCCGCCCCGGGCTTGGGCCAGACGGACAGGGCCCACATCACGATGGCGATGCCCAGAATGATCGTGCCGGCCTTTTTGAGGAACAGCCAGCTTCGCTCCCACATGTGCAGCAGCAGGCCCCGCAGCGTGGGCATGCGGTACGGCGGCAGCTCCATCACGAACGGCACGGATTCGCCCTTGAACAGCGTCGCCCGCAGCAGCTTGGCCAGGATGACCGCCAGGACGATTCCGATGATGTAGATGATCCACAGCATCGGGGCTTGCCACGCCTGCGGAAAGAAGGCGGGGATGATCAGGGCGTAGATCGGCAGGCGCGCCCCGCAGCTCATCAGCGGCAACACCAGGATGGTCGTCAGGCGGTCACGTCGCGTCTCCAGTGTCCGCGTGGCCATGACCGCCGGGACGGTGCACCCGAAGCCGATCAGCATCGGGATGAAGCTCTTGCCGTGCAGACCGATCTTGTGCATCAGCCGGTCCATGATGAACGCCGCCCGGGCCATGTAGCCCGAATCCTCCAGGACGGCGATGGCCAGGAACAGCAGCAGGATGTTCGGCAGGAAGACCAGCACCCCGCCGACGCCGCCGATGATGCCGTCAACCAGCAGACTCTTGAGGAGACTGTCGGACCCTTCCGGCCAGAAAGAGGCGATGGCACCCCCTATCCACTCGAATGCGGCCTCCATGCCGCTCATGAGCGGCTCGCCGAGGGCGAAGGTGAGTTGGAAGACCGCGTACATGAGGACCGCGAAGATCGGCAGACCAAGCCAGCGGCTCAGGATCACCCGGTCGATCCGCTCGCTCTGCGAAACGCGAGCCTCGGCGGTCTGCGAGACGGCTTCGGCGCAGGCGCCGACGATGAAGCCGTAGCGACCATCGGCCAGAACCGTGCCGATGCTCGCGCCGCTGATGCCCTCGATGTGTTGTCGGAGTTGCACCGCCCGCTGAAGAATCATTTCGTAATCGCCGGGGCAGAGCGACTGGACGCGCTTGGCCGTCTCTTCGTCTCCCTCCAGCAGCTTCAGTGCGTACCATCGGGCGCGGTCGGCACAGGCCTCGTGACCGCCAATCACCTTTGCCAGCTGCTCGACGTGCGGTTCGATCTCGTGACCATAGTTCACCTGTCGGGCGGGCTGCGTCCGTCCGCGGGGCCTCCGGCAGACCTCCGCGACCGTGGCCAGGAGATCCTGGATACCGTGGCCCTTGTGGCCCACCGTGGGCACAACGGGAACGCCGAGGAGGTCGGCCAGCTTGCCGTAGTTGATCTGGACACCCTTGTCCCGCACCACGTCGGACATGTTCATCACGAGAATGAGGGGCACGCCCAGTTCCATGAGCTGGACGGCCAGGTAGAGGTTCCGTTCCAGGTTCGAGGCGTCGACGATGTCCAGGACCGCCTCCGGCTCTTCGTCGATGAGGAAGTTACGGGCGACAATCTCCTCAATGCTGTAGGCCGTCAGGCTATAGGTGCCCGGCAGGTCCACTACTGTGAAGGTGGTATCCTGGAACCTGGCTATACCTTCTTTCTTCTCCACGGTCACGCCAGGATAGTTGCCCACGTGCTGGTGCGCACCCGTCAGGGCGTTAAACACCGTCGTCTTGCCGGAATTCGGATTGCCGGCGAGGGCCACGGTGAAGGTCTTCCTCGTCGTTGGCGCCACGGGTCTGCTCATGGCTGGGGGTCTCCATTTGTCTTTCCTATAGATCGGACGAACACCTTGGTCACCATGCCGTGGCCCAAGATCAGCCGCGAGCCCTTGACGCGGATGACGAACGGGCCTGGCCGCCCGCTGGTTTCTACCACGAATCGCGAGCCCGGCCCCAAGCCCATCTCCGCCAGGCGGTGCTGAAGGCCCAGCCCGCCACGCACGTTTACCAGCTCGAGCGTCTCGCCCGACCGGGCCATCGCCAGCGGCATCACCGGGTGCGATCCTGTCGGGAAATGTGATGTATTTCCATTAACGCCTGGTGTCATTTGACTCTCTCAACCTCTACGGCCTTGGCCTCGTTCTTGCGCACCGACAGGTTGTAGCCGCGGACCTGAACCTCAACGGGGTCACCCAAGGGTGCGACCCGCACGACCGTCAGGACCGCACCTCGCGTCAGGCCCATCTCCGTCAGCCGCTTATTCGCGGTTGCCGCTCCGCCTACGCGCATGATTTTCGCCTTCTCACCCGGTTTCAGGTCAGCCAGAGTGGTGTCCATCTTCTTGTCTTCTCCTTGCATCGGATCCTCAGACGCTCGCTCCGCAGCCAGCTTACACCCTTCACAACTGCCCGTCCGCCGCTGCTCTTCGCAGTATTCCCGGAAGGCTCTTGGAAGGCGGCGAGCCGGCACCGAACTGGCAGACATGAACGCCCCGAAGCAGCTCAAGCGCCGTACAAGGCCGTCCGTTACCGCGTGTTCGATGCGACAGGCGTTTGCTTCCGCGATGGCCTCATCCACATCCAGCACATCCTGCAAGAAGCGACTCAGCGAGCTGTGCCTGCGGCGAATTCTCTCACCAACCCGCAGGCCCTCGTTCGTCAGAGATATCAACTGATAAGGTTCATACTTCACCATCTGCCGCTTGGCCAGGGAACGCAACGCCACTGTGACGGACGACCTTGCTACGCCCAAACGCTCTGCGATGTCTCGAACGCGGGCGTTGCCTGTCTCGGCAACCAACCCCAGAATCACCTCCAGGTAATCTTCCTGTGATGCGCTCAATTGCAAGTCGCGGTCCTTCCCTTAGGTGTATTAGATAGCACTAACTTAGTTGAGTACATCTAACATGTCAAGCAAAAACCCAAAAAAATTCCTCGAGCCCCCCAATTTAACTGGCCACCCCAACATTCGACCGCCTCACCGATGTAGAACGCCACCAACAAAGGGCTGTCGATCTCCATGAATTGTACCCGCAGATACGCCTGAAACCCTCCCCAAGGTTCTATCGCCACGGTCGAACATCCCCTTTCTCATAAACCCGTCCCCTTGCGCCGCATTCTCGCGGCGGATCGTTTAAATCGTTCGACAATTCCCGGCTCGGAGCCGGCCGTCTCTCTGAGAAAGGTCGTGAACGCCAGGAGCCGCTCGACCACCACCGGGCCCAGGGCGTGCTCGGCCTTACACGCGGCTTGCTCGGCGAGCTCGCCGTCCACGCCCAGCACGTCCACAAAGAACGACTCGATGATCCGGTGCTTCTCGGCGATTCGACGGGCCTCGCGACGCCCGGCCTCGGTCAGAGTAATCAACCCGTAGGGTTCGTAGTTCACCAGGCCCTTGCCCGCCAGGGTGCGCAACGCCCCCGTCACCGACGGGCGGGCGACACCCAGCGCCCCGGCGATATCCTTGCTCCGCGCGACCTTGTCCTTGTTCTCGAGGTGAAAGATCGCCTCGAGATAATCTTCCAACGACGCCGTCAGTGAAACGGATCGGGCCATGGGAAACCCCTTACAAGTTAGCTACGCCAATTTTATTTAGGCGAACCTAACTTGTCAAGCCTTGTCCGCCCCGTTTTTCATTTCTTCCCTGCCCGGACACCGGCATCCGGGAGGCACCGCCCGCCTTTTGGCCCTCAGCCCATCGTTCTCCGGACCGGCGCGCCGGCGGGCCCGGCCGCCGGATTCGCACAATTGACGGTTGTACGGCGTCGCGGCGGGGCTAAAATAGCCGGCGTACCGGCGGAACCGCCCGTTCACGCGGCCCACGCCGCCAGAAACCCGTATTCACGGAGGGCGACGACATGGCGTTCACACTGCAGATCGGTCAACCGGCGCCGGACTTTGCCCTTCCGGCCACCGATGGAAACACCTACAGCCTGGAAAGCTTCTCGGACGCGGCCGTCCTGGTGATCTTCTTCACGTGCAATCACTGCCCCTACGTCCTGGGCTCGGACGAGTCCACGCGGGCCACGGCGCTGAAGTACGCCCCACGGGATGTAAGCTTCGTCGCGATCAACAGTAACAGCCCGCAGACCTACGCGGAGGACTCGTTCGAGAACATGATCGTGCGGATGCGGGAGCAGCGCTTCCCGTGGGTGTACCTCTACGACGCCACGCAGGAGGTCGCGCGGGCCTATGGGGCCCTGCGTACGCCGCACTTCTTCGTGTTCGACCGCGACCGCACGCTCGTGTACACCGGCCGGGCGCTGGACAACCCGCGCGACCCGGCCCGCAGCACGGCCAACGACCTGGAAAAGGCCCTGGACGAGCTACTCGCCGGAAAGCCCATCACCGTGCAGGTCACCAACCCCATCGGCTGCAACGTCAAGTGGCACGGCAAAGACCCGCACTGGATGCCGCCCGATGCCTGCGACCTCGTTTGAGGCGATGGCAAACACCGCGTTTACCGTAGGAGGGTTTGGTATGAAGCGCCTCATGTTCTCGACCATCCTGGCCGCGCTGGTCGCCCCATCCGTGTGGGCCGACGATGCGCACCCCCTGTGGAACCTGGCCACGGCTCACCGAAACGTGCTGCGGGTCTCGACGCTGTTCACCGCGCAGAACGTCCGCGACCATCTGGCGACGGACGAGAAGATCGACCAGGCCATTGAATGGTGCAGGCAAACCGGCGTCACGCGGGTCTTTCTCGAGACCTTCCGCAGCCGCTATTGGGCCGAGCGGGCCACGCTGGAGCATGCCCGCGACCGGTTCCGCAAGGCCGGCTTCGACGTCGCGGGTTGCGTCACCACCACGATCGTCGGCAAGCGCAGCACCGGCTGGGACCTCATCTCCTGCTACACCGATCGCCCCACCCAGGACACGCTGCAGAAGATCTTCGAATATACCGCCTCGATGTTCGACCTGATCATGATCGATGACTTCTGGTTCACCGATTGCGAATGCGAGGCCTGCAAGGCTGCTCGCGGCGACAAGAGTTGGGCCGAGTACCGCTGCGACCTGATGGTCGAACTGAGCCGCACGCGCATCCTCGAGGCCGCCCGCAGGGTGAACCCCGATGTGCAGATCATCATCAAGTACCCGCAATGGTACGACAACTTCCACAACCGCGGCTACGACGTGGTCCGCCAGACCGAGGATTTCGAGTGGATCTGGGTGGGCACCGAGACCCGCGACTACGATGACCCCCGCTGGGGCGGCAAGGTGCAGTACGAGGCGTACTACATCATGCGCTGGCTGGGCGGCATCGGCGCCGGCAAGTGCGGCGGCGGCTGGTTTGACCCCTACGGCACGACGGAAAGGACCTACCTGGAGCAGGCCACCCAGACCATCCTGGCCGATGCGCGGGAGATGCTCTTGTTCTGTTACGGCAGCCTCCAAAACGAGACGGGCCCGGCGAACGTGGCCCTTCTGCGAGAACAGATGCCGCGGCTGTTTGACCTGGCCCGGCGGGTAGCCCGCAAACCCATCCGCGGCGTGGCCGCCCCCAAGCCGCCCGGCAGCGACGCCGACGGTGAATCGTATGTCTATGACTTCGTGGGGATGATGGGCATTCCACTGGTGCCGACGGCCACGGTCGACCCGGAGGCGCCGGCGGCCTTCTACCCCGTTCACGTCCTCAAGGACCCGGACTTCCTCGCCAAGTTCCGCCGGATGCTGGCCGACCAAAAACCCGTGCTCATCACCGACGGCCTGGCCGGGCGCATCCCGATGGACCGCATGCTCCGGCCCAACCTGCGCATCTTGAAGGTCGACGGCTCGCCCAAGCGGCTCCTCGAACTCGGCCGCGAGGAGCTCAACGCAATCCGCAAACCGCTGCTGGCGCCCTTCGGCCTGGAGCTCGATGCGCCGAACAAGGTCGCCCTGTACCTGTTCGGGGACGATGTCATCGTCATCGAGAACTTCAATGACGAAACCGTTACGGTGACGCTGCGGTTTGACAAGCCTGTAAGGACGAAAGAGGTGCTGACGATACCCAGTACGGTCGAGGCTGGAATGGTCGGGGCAGGGTCCGAACTTCTCATCCGAACGTTCCCGCCCCGCAGTCTTGTTGCCATAACGTGCGAACAGCCGTGACCAAACCGGTCTGGGGGAAGCAACCACTCCCAGAAAACGCTTGACGCACCAGAGCCGAAGAGTCAGAATATGGGCATGTGCGCGATCCAGAGTGAAGGTGAACTGATCTCTATTGCACTGGCTTTGCTTGGGGTCAGAGCGGGCCTGACGGATCCTGAGCGTGCCTGCACCCACGGTAGCCGCCCATGTCGCAATGAGCTTATGGTGAGAACCGTGCGCCAAGCCATTCTCTCCGGCGGCGATCCTCTGGGAGAAGCATTTGCCGGACTGCGATCGGCCCATATCCGGCGTGCGTACGGCGCCACGTACACGCCCGAGCCTATCATCGAAGCTATGCTGACCTGGGCCCGCAACCAATGCAGCCCGTCGCGCATCGTGGACCCGGGCGCCGGATCCGGGCGATTCCTTGTGGCAGCAGGCCAATGCTTTCCGAATGCGCAGTTGGTGGGCATCGAGGTGGATCCCGTCGCCGCCTTGATGCTCCGGGCAAATCTCGCCGTGCACGGCTTGCAGCAACGAGCGAGTGTGATTGTCCAGGACTATCGATCCGCGAGTCTGGGGGCCCATACCGGCACGACTTTGTTTGTGGGAAATCCCCCCTACGTTCGACATCATGGCATTCCGGAGAACTGGAAACAATGGCTGGGCCGGACGGCCGCACACTACGGCGTCAAAGCCAGCAAGTTGGCGGGCCTGCACATCCATTTCTTTGTGCGAACGCTCCAGCTTGGTAAACCGGGCGATTGGGGAGTATTTGTCACCTCGGCCGAGTGGCTCGATGTGAACTACGGGGCGACATTGCGTCATCTGCTTGCCGACGGGCTTGGTGGCGTCGCTCTGCATGTGCTCGATCCGACCGTGAGGCCTTTTGCCGATGCCGCAACAACCGGTGCCATAACATGTTTCCGGATCGGATGCCGACCGGATACGCTGCGCATTCGGGAGGTCAAGTCCTTGCAGGACTTAAAGGGCCTCCAGGGCGGGCGTTCGATCCCCTGGAATTCGGCCGCGATTCAGAAACGATGGTCCGTCCTGATTCGTCCGAATCGACCCGTCGCTCCCGGTTCGATCGAGTTGGGGGAGGTCTTTCGCGTTCATCGTGGGCAGGTAACCGGAAACAACAGGGTCTGGATCGCCGGGCGGTACAACGAGGAGCTGCCGGAGAGTGTTCTTGTTCCATCTGTCACGAAGGCTCGAGAGCTGTTCGCCGCCGGCGAGTCCTTGACAGATGCGACCAGACTTTGTCGGGTGGTTGACCTTCCCGCTGATCTCGATGAGATCGCGGACGAAGACCGTCCTGTCGTGAAGCGGTTCCTCCAATGGGCCCGACAGCAGGGGGCCGATCAAAGCTATATCGCCCGGCATCGCCGCCCGTGGTGGTCGGTTCGCCTGCGAGAACCGGCACCGATCCTGTGCACGTATATGGCGCGCCGACCACCTGCGTTTGTACGGAATCTTTGCGCCGCCCGGCACCTCAACATTGCTCATGGCCTGTATCCACGACAGTCCCTTGCCGAGTCAGTGCTCAACGCTCTTGCCACGTGGCTTCGGACCCACGTGAAGCTTCAGGGGGGCCGGGTGTACGCGGGGGGGCTGACGAAGTTCGAGCCCAGAGAGCTCGAGCGGGTGGCGATACCAAGACTGGAGAGTCTACCGCAATGACCGGACCCCCTCGCTGGACGCGAGAACAACTACAATCCGAAGTCGGGAGGGCCCGCACACTCTTCCGCCGCGAACGCCTTGATGAACCGCTCGAACGGTGGAAGAACACGTTCGACCTCTGCCGGAAGGAGTTCTGTCGCCTCTTCGCCGAGTACGGTATTGCCGACCCAGCCTCGCTCGGCCCCGATCAGATCGCCGATATCTTCCGCAACGACCTGGGCGATGCCCTTCGATATCTTGCCGGCCCCCCGATCTCTGCGGACGATCTCAAGGTCCTTGCGGATGCTTCACTGGCACCGGGGCGCATCGCGGCCGATCCGTCAAGCGCCCGGCGAATCCTTGATATCATCACGCAGGCCATTGACCCAAGGCGATTCCCGTGGGTCGCCGAGGACCGCCCGCCGACGGAACAGGAGAAATCGGCGGCCATTCTGGCCTCTGCAGCGCTCACCACGGCCCAGCGGGTCTCCACCGCGCGCCGAAGCGAAGGAAAAGACGCACAAGAGCGCCTGGTCAAGCAGTTTCTACGGGACATGGACTTCCAGGAAGTCCCTGCCCATGACATTCACACGCTCACGGATGCACCCGACTTGGGCCATTTCTGCGGAGAGGCGTTGGTGGGCAGCCGCAAAGCGGACATCTCAGTGCGACTTTTCGATGGCCGCCTCATGCCCATTGAGTGTAAGGTCTCCAACAGTGCAACGAATAGCGTCAAGCAAATCAACAACGATGCCCAAGTGAAGGCCGCGATCTGGCAGCGCGAGTTCGGCACGAACCAAGTCGTGCCCTGTGCGGTACTCTCCGGTGTGTACAAGGTCCATAACCTGATGCAAGCACAAGCCGGGGGGCTCACATTGTTTTGGGCTCATGAGCTTTCGAACATGCGGGATTTCATCAAGGCTACTCGGTCCGAGTGATCACCAGCCGTGGTCACGTTAACGCGCCGTCGGAAGCAGAGAGGCAGTACAATCGGTACGCTAAGAGATAGATAGCAGGAGGTCGACATGAACAATGGACGCTGCGCCGCTTACTGTGGTTGTTCCATCAACCGACGTCGTTTCCTGGCCGCCTCGGCGGCCTCGGCCGCGGGGCTGGTGATTCTCGGCGGCTGCCAGGATGAGCTCATGCGGTCCGACGGGATCGACCGCGTCATGCCGTGCGGACCGGCCAGCACGTACACGCCGACGATCAAGGCCGCCTTCGTGCGTCGGCAGGAGGAGTACGGCATGTGGTGGCCGGGCGCCGTGTACGATGGCCAGGCCGCCCGCGCCACGTACACCGAGGCCATCACCCAAACGGGCCATCGGCTGGGCGCGGCGGTGGACCTGCGATCCGAGCCGATCTACAGTGCCGCCGAGGCCGACGCCTGGATCACCGAGGCCAAGAGCCAGAGCATCGACGGCCTGCTGCTCGTGGTGCTGGACCGCCAGAAGCACGCCTGGCCCACGGCCGCCAAGGTCGCCGAATCGGGCATTCCCAGCATTGTCTTCACGCCCTTGGGCACCTCGTTTACGACCAACACCGAGCCCCTGGCCGGCCGGCCCGGCTGCGTGATCTACTCGGTCGTCGACCGCTTCGACCAGGCCGCCTACGGCATGAAGATGCTCTGTGCCGGGGCCAAGATGAAGCGGGCCCGCTGCGTGGTCATCAAGGGTACGCAACGCGTCGATGGCATCCTGCCCGATCTGGGCATCGGCCTGCGGTATATCCCGGCGGCGACGTTCCTGCAAGACTACCAGGCGATGGGCACGCCCGACGAGGTGCTCGTGCTGGCCGATCAGTACATGCGCCGGGCCCGCGCCCGCCGCTACGCCACGCGGCAGGACGTCATCAACGGAATCAAGAGCTACTGCGTCGCCCGCGAGATCCTGCGGCGCGAGCAGGCCGACGCGATCACCATGGATTGCCTGGGCGCGTTGGCCCAGTCGGACGTGTCGCTGCCGTGCATCGCCTGGTCGCGGATGAACGATGATGGGGTGCCCGCCGCGTGCGAGGCCGACCTAGGCGCGGTCGCCAGCCACATCCTTGTGCAGTACCTGTTCGACCGGCCCGGCTTCCAGCAGGACCCCGTCCCGGACACGGAGCTGGACGCGGTCATCGGGGCCCACTGCAGTTGCCCGACGCGACTCCACGGCTTCGACCACGATCCGGAGCCCTTCGAGCTGGTCCACCACCACGCCAACCGCGACGCCGTGCCGCGGACGCTCTGGAAAGAGGGCCAGCGGATCACCTGCCTGGACGTGTTGCCGGGCGACGGCAAGGCCCGCAAGACCGAACTGCTCATCAGCGAGGGCACCGTGATCGACAATCTCTCGGTGCCGCCCGCCGGGGGGTGCGTGGTGTCGGTCCGGGCCAAGTTCGATGGCGGCCAGGAGGTCCTGACCTTCCCCGGGTTCCACCAGTTGTTCTTCTATGGTGAGTTCGCCCGCGAGCTGAAGGACTTCGCGCAGCTATTCAATTTGACGGCGACGATCGTCTGAGCCCATCCCACGGCGGGACCGCTTGTGTGACGAGATCGGCTCCGTCCTAAAGGCGCCAGGGGCTGCGCATGGGCCGGGAGAGCATCCGCTGGGCCTCGGCATCGTCGATGATCCGCTCGCGATCCGGGTCCCATCGGATCTTCCGCCCCAGGCGCATGGCGATATTGGCCAAGTGGCAGATCGTCACGGACCGGTGGGCCTCATCGACCGGCGCGGCGACGGGCTTCTTGGAAACGATGCCGTCGACGAAGTTGCGATAGTGGTCGTCGGACTTGTATAAGTGCACCTCCTCGGGGCCGATCTGCTCGGTGAGGATTGACTCGGGCTTGGCCTTTATCTCGGATCGGCTGACGAACAGATCCCCCTGATCGCCCACAAAGCGAATACCGTTGGGATAGGTGTGCTTGAACGGCTCCTTCGCAAAACACACCAACCTGACGCCGTTGGCGTACCGGGCCTCATACCGCCAGTGGGTGGCCGTATTGAACAGCCCCCGCTCGGGGAAGTGCCCCTGGCCCTCGAACTCCACCGGTCCGGACCGCGTGGTGCCCATCGCCCACTGCACGACGTCGACGTGGTGCGCCCCCCAGTCCGTCACGCAGCCGCCGGCGTAATCGAAGATCCAACGCCACCCGAACGCATCCACGCGAAGCGGTGAGTAGGGCGCCTGCGGCGCCGGCCCCAGCCACGTGTCGTAGTCCAGCCCCTCCGGCACGGGGCCGAAGTCGTAGCGGTCCGTCTCCATGCTGCCCGGAATCTCGACCTCAACCGTGTGGACCGTGCCCAGGCGCCCATTCCGCACCAGCTCGCACGCCCGCCGAAACCGCGCTTCCGACCGCTGCTGGGTGCCCGTCTGGAAGACCGCCCCGTAACGCTGGACGGCCTGGACCATCTTCTGGCCCTGCTCGATGGTCAGGGCCAGCGGTTTTTCACAATAGACGGCCTTGCCCGCGGCGCAGGCCTGAATCGCGGGAATGGCGTGCCAATGGTCCGGGGTCGCGATCAGCACTGCATCAATATCTTCTCGCCCGAGGATCTCCTGAAAATCGCCGCTGGTGGTGCACGCTTTACCCGAACCCTCCTTGCCATAGAACGTGTTGACCATCCTCGCCGCTTCTTGCAGGTTGGCCGCCTGGACGTCGCACACCGCCACCACCTGGATGCGGCCATCCTGCATCAGGGCCTGCATGTTCCCCCGGCCCCGACCGCCCGTGCCGATGACCCCCAGCGTGATGCGATCGCTCGGCGCGGGCCGATTGCCTTGACCGTACACGGAACCTGGCACGATATACGGCAATGCCCCCGCCGCCAGGCCGGCCCGGATGAACGCCCGTCGTGTGGAACGTCTGTTGCCTTCGCGCATGGCTGCTCCTTGTTCCCTCATCCGTGTGTCGACTCTACGACAGTTGACGGATTCTCGCCCCGGCCTGAACCGTCAGCAACATCAGGTAATCCAGATCGGTCAGACTGTAGTGCGGGTCATCCACGGCGTTGTCGGCATAGACCACGCCGTAGCAGCCGCCCGGCGCCAGAATCGGCGAGATCACCGCCGACCGAATCCGCTCGTAAATCTGCTGCTCGGGAAGGATCGGGATCAGGATGTACTGCTGCTTGTCCACCGCCTCGCGAATGAAGTGCTGGAACACCATCTCGGCGAGCTGGATGTTCTGACCGGTCCGACGCTTACCCACCTGGCACGTGAACGGCCCGGTCGGCTGCCGCCGGACGGCGATGAACGTGTGCAGCATGCCGAACTGCTGCTTGGTGACGGCCAGAAGCGTCTTGACCAGCTCGTGTTCGCTCGGGGCCTTGTGGATGGCCGTCGTCACCGCCAGGTAGTCCTTGTACCGCCGAGGGGGCATGCGGATGTCGGGCGAATCGGGCTGATCGAACAGCCGCACGATGTTCTTGGGCGGCCGGGCGGCGATCCGTTCGGCGATCTCGCGGGGACTCATGGCCCCCAGGGCCGCCGTCGCCGCCTTGCCCGTCAACTGCACCTCGATGTGGTATTCCCCGACCGCCAGCACGTCGCCGTCACGAAGCGGCTGACGCTGGAGGGGCTTTCGGTTCAACAACACCGGCGTCCTCGATCCCACGGGCTCGGCGAACCACTCGGTCTCATCGGCCCCACAAAGCACCACGTGTTCAGGATCGACCGATTCGTCTGGAAGGCAGACGTGGCACTCGATACCGCTGCCGATGTACACGGGGCCCTGGGGAAAGTGCGCCTCCTTCACAAAGCGGTCGGTATGTTTGACCACCAGTTGCATCGCTCCTCTCGCTCCACAGAACCCCTCGAGTCTCCGCCCTGTACAACGCCGCCCGATACGATTATCTTGCAGTCTGAAGCCCAGGCGATGAGATTCATCGACGGTCCACGGGGATTATGACCGGGTAGGCCGTTTCTGTCAAGCCCAACGCGCCGGCTCGTGGGCAGGCCGGCCCGCGGCATCGCATGGCACATGAGGATGGGCCTATGCCGGACGTGCAATACGTGATTTTCGAGACCCGCTGGGGCCCGGCCGGTATTCGTGGCCAGGCCGGTCACGTACAACGGTTCTGTCTGCCGAATCAGGACGCCGACGCCCTTGAGCGGGATCTTCTGGAACGAGGCCCCGCGCGACTGAATCCGACCTTCATGCCCGATTTGCAGCGAGCGGTTCGGGCCTATGTCCAGGGCGAGGCGGTGGATTTCCGGCCGTTCGCGCTTGATATAGAGGCCCTCAGTCCGTTTTCCCGCAAGGTTGTCGACGCCTGTCGATCCGTGCCCTACGGGCGGACACTCACCTACGGGGCCCTGGCCTTGCGAGCCGGTTGCCCCGGCGCCGCCCGTGCCGTCGGCAGCGTGATGCGACGCAATCCCGTCCCGCTGCTCGTGCCGTGCCATCGCATTTTGCCGAGCAGCGGCGGTGTCGGAGGTTTTTCCGGGCCGGGGGGACCGATGCTCAAACAGCGCCTGCTGGACCTGGAACGCGCCGGGGCTGCAAAGCTCCGATCGTGATCTACGCCTGGCCAAGGGAGGAAAGCATGAATCGACGTGATTTTGTGAAGGCCGTCGGCTGGACCGCAACCGTTTCGTATCTGACGGGCTGCCACACCCTGGGTGCCGGCGCCCCCGGCCGCAAGAAACAGCCCAACATCGTGCTCATCATGGCCGACGACATGGGCTTTTCGGACATCGGCTGCTACGGCGGTGAGATTCGCACGCCCAACCTCGACCGGCTGGCCGCCGAGGGGATGCGATTCACCCACTTCTACAACGCCGCCCGCTGCTGCCCGACGCGGGCCTCGCTGCTGACGGGTCTCTACCCTCACCAGGCGGGCATGGGCGGTATGGTCAACGGTCGCGGACCAGGCCCATACCAGGGTTATCTCAACGACCGCTGCGTCACGCTCGCGGAGGTGCTCAAGACCGCCGGCTACACGACGCTGATGAGCGGCAAATGGCACGTCGGCGAGGACCGCCCGTACTGGCCCACCGATCGCGGCTTCGACCGGTTTTTTGGCCTCGTCAGTGGTGGGGCCAACTACTGGAACATCGCCAAGGCCAAGGCCCCCAACGTCCGCCGCAAGATGGCCCTTGACGATCAGCCCTTCACCCCGCCGCGGGAGGGCTTCTACATGACCGATGCCTTCACCGACCACGCGGTGCAGTTTCTGGAAAACGACACGACCCCCGACAAGCCGTTCTTTCTGTACCTGGCCTACACCGCGCCGCATTGGCCGCTGCACGCCTGGCCCGAGGACATCGCCCGGTACCGTGGAAAGTACCGCATTGGCTGGGATGAACTGCGCCGCCGCCGACATCGCCGGCAGCTCGATATGGGCCTGGTCGATGCACAATGGCCCCTGACGCCGCGGGATGAGGCGGTCCAGGCCTGGGACACCCTCAGCGACGCCCGCAAGGAAGAGATGGACCTGAAGATGGCCGTCTATGCCGCGCAGATCGACCGGATGGACCAGGGGATCGGACGCGTGCTGGACGCGGTCCGCCGTCTGGGCCGCGAGGAGGAGACGATCGTCCTGTTTCTGTCGGACAATGGCGGCTGCCACGAGGGCGGGCCCTGGGGATTCGACAACCGCAAGAACGGCCTGCCGCCAGGCGGTGAGGATTCCTACATGAGCTACGGCCAGAGCTGGGCCAACGCCAGCAACACGCCCTTCCGCCTGTACAAACACTGGGTTCACGAAGGCGGCATCTCCACCCCGCTGATCGCCCGCTGGCCCGGCGTCGTCCGACCGGGGACGCTCTGCCACCAAGTAGGTCACATTATCGACCTCATGGCCACCTGCTGCGAGGTGAGCGGAGCCGATTATCCCGATACATTCAAGGCCACGCCCATCACGCCCCTGGAGGGAAAAAGCCTCGTGCCCTGCTTCCAGGGCCGCCCCCGAACGGGCCACGAGGCCCTGTACTGGGAGCACGAGGGGAACAAGGCCATCCGCCGGGGCGATTGGAAGCTGGTTTCCCGAAAGGGCGGCCACTGGGAGCTTTACGACATGGCCGCCGACCGCACCGAGCTCCGCGACCGGGCGGCGGACGACCCACAGCGGGTGCAGGACATGCTCGCCTTCTACCGCGCCTGGGCACAGCGCTGCGGCGTCCGGGATTGACCTGTGCACAGGGTCCTTTCCGAAGACAGCTTGTCCTGCTTGCGCACCCGATCCAAATGAAAGGAAGTCAAGCCGATCATGGCCGAACGCGAACATACCATCACGATTGTGCCGCGGTACTGCGAGACCGACCAGGCGGGCGTCGTGCACCATTCGGTGTACCCCATCTGGTTCGAGATGGGCCGCACCGAGTGGCTCCGGGCCGCGGGAGTGGCCTATAGCCAGTTGGAAAACGAGGGGGTCTACTTCGTCGTCTTCCAGTTGACGATCAAGTACCACCGCCCGGCCTATTACGATGAGCCGCTCGATCTGACGACCACCTACACGAGAGTCTCCAGCGCCCGCGTGGAGCACGTGTATCGGCTGTGCCGCCGGCCGACGGGGCTGCTGCTGGCCGAGGGTGCCACCGTCCTGGCGTGTGTGGACGCCACGGGCCGGCCCCGTCGCGTGCCCGACTTCCTGCACGAGACCCCGTGAGCCGCAAACCGGGCCCGCGTCCGCTGTTTTTCCTTGCGAAGCGGTCATCGAACCCTATAATCCACCCGCGATCGGGGCACGGACGCATACAAGACAACGAAACCACTGCACGAAAGGTCTGTTTCTATGGCTAATGCCGTCGTCAGTCAGTCCGGAGGGCCGACCGGAGTGATTAACGCGTCGCTCGTCGGCGTCATCGAGGAAGCCGCCCAACATCCCGACATCGATCACCTCTACGGCGCCGTACACGCCGTCCGGGGCATCGTCGATGAGCAGTTCATCGACCTCAAGACCCTCTCGGTCGCCGAGCTCGAGATCCTCGCTCGTTCGCCGTCGGCCGGCTTGGGCTCCAGCCGGGACAAGCCGGATGAAGCCTACTGCAAGAAGATCCTGGATGTCTTCGAGAAACGCAAAATCCGCTATTTCTTCTACATCGGCGGAAACGACTCGGCCAACACGTGCTACATCGTCAACAGCATGGCCGAGCAGATCGGCTACGACCTGCGGGCTTTTCACATTCCCAAGACCGTCGATAACGACCTGCTGGTCACCGACCACTGCCCGGGCTACGGCACCGCGGCCCGATTCGTGGCCTGTGCCCTCATGGGCGATGACCTGGACAACCGGGCCCTGCCTGGCGTGAAGATCGACGTCATCATGGGGCGCCACGCCGGTTTTCTGACCGCCGCCAGCGCCCTGGCCCGCCAGCGCGACGATGACGGGCCGCACCTGATTTACGTCCCCGAACGGCCGCTGGGCATTGATCGATTCCTGGCCGAGGTCGATGAGGTCTATAAGCGATTGGGCCGGTGCGTTATCGCGGTCAGCGAGGGTATCGCCGACACCGACGGCAAGACGTGGGCCGAGAAGCTCGCCGAAAACGCCGAACGCGACGCCCACGGCAACGTGCAACTCTCCGGCACGGGCGCCCTGGCCGACTATATGGCCTCCGAGGTGAAGACCAAGCTCAAAATCAAGCGCGTCCGCGCGGACACCTTCGGCTACCTGCAGCGCAGCTTCGCGGGATTGCAGTCCGAGGTTGACGCCGATGAGGCCCGACGGTGCGGTCGCCAGGCCGTGGCCTACTCCAAGACGATGGACAACGGCTCGGTCGCCATCCGGCGCACGGGAAACGGCGACCACTACGTGGCGGAGCTGTTCCGCACGGACCTGGCCAACGTGGCCGAGAAGACCAAGTCGATGCCGGACGAGTTTATCAACGACAAGGGCAACGGCGTCACCGAGGCGTTCCTGAAGTACGCACGGCCCCTGGTCGGCGTGCTGCCGAAGACAGTCTATTTGGGCACACGGCCCCGCGTGTAGGCGTCCGATCGGGCGCCGGACCGCGCAGGCGGGAGGGCCGCATGGAATCGGTCACGAAGACCAAGATCATCGCCACGCTCGGACCCGCGTCCAACACGGTGGAGACTATCGAGCGGCTCCTGGCCGCGGGCGTGGATGTGGTACGGCTGAACTTCTCACACGGCGACGAGCCCGCCCACGAGGCCATGTTGCAGGCCGTCCGGTCGGCCGCGGGCCCCGAGCGCATGATCGCGGTCATGGGCGATCTGTGCGGCCCGAAGATTCGCACCGGCCGCATCGAGCCCGAGCCGCAAATGCTGGAACCGGGGCAGGAAGTGACTATTGTCCCCGATCTGGAGATCGGCTCCGCGGCACGTTTTGGCACGAATTACCCGCATTTCGCCGACGATGTGAAGGCCGGCGACCGCATCTTCATCGACGACGGGCGTCTGGCCCTGCAGGTCATCGCCAAGATCGAGGGCGTCGTTCACTGCCGCGTCGACGTGGGGGGGGCTCTCCGCAGCCACAAGGGGATCAATCTGCCCGATTCCCGGCTGAGCACGCCGTCGATCACCGACCGGGATTGGGCCTGGGTTGACTGGGCCGTCGGGCACGAGCTCGATTACCTGGCCCTCAGCTTCGTACGCAGCGCCGATGACGTGCTGACCCTCAAGCAGCACCTGGCCGAGCGCAATGCCCCCCTGAAGGTCGTCTCCAAGATCGAGACGCCCCAGGCCATCTCCGACCTGGAGAACATCGTCAAGGCCTCCGACGCCGTCCTCGTGGCCCGGGGCGACCTGGGCGTCGAAATGTCGCTCGAAGAGGTGCCCTTGCTGCAGAAACGCATCACCCACCTGTGCCGGCGCCAAGGCAAGCCCGTCATTGTCGCCACCCAGATGCTTCAGAGCATGATCGACGTGCCCGAACCCACGCGGGCCGAGGTGAGCGACGTCTCCAACGCCGTGATCGATCTGGCCGATGCGGTCATGCTGTCCGGCGAGACGGCCGTCGGCCGCTACCCCGCCCAGGCCGTGCGGATGATGGACCGCATCACGCGAACCGCCGAGCAGTTCCTCGAGCACGCCGAATACGCCAAGCCCGTCCACGCCTTCACCGATGCGCCCCTGGCCGTCCGGGCGGCCCTGATCCGGGCCGTCGGCCAGGTCGCCGAGGACGCCGGCGCCCGTTGCGTGGCCGTCTGGACCACCAGCGGCATCACCGCGCAACTGCTCAGCAAGGCCCGCATCGACGTGCCCATCCTGACCATCAGCGACACCCCGCGCATTTGCCGCCAGATGAACCTGTACTATGGCGTGCTGCCCTGCCACCACCCGCAACCGGCCGATCTGCCCGACCTGATCCGACTCGTGGACCGGATCCTCCTCGAGAAGGAGTGGGCCCGCCCCGGCGACCGCGTGCTGCTCCTGGCCGGCGCGCCCCTGACCGACTCGACCACCGTCGACACCCTCACCGTCCACACCGTCGCCGCCCGCCCGGTCTGATCACGGCGCGTTCCTCCGCGGTGTCACCCGGCCGCGAGCTTTTCAATCCGCGTCTTGGGCCGGCTCGATGACGTACCACGTGCAGCCCTTCGCGGGCACGGTGATGCGCAGCGTCGCGCCGTACTCCCGATCCAGGGTCACGGTCCGCCAGGGGCCGTCTTCGCGCCGGATGCGGGCGGTCTGTTTCAGGCCGGTGTAGTACAGCGGCAGCCTCACCGTCCGCGTGGCCTCGGCGGGCAGGGGGTTGTAGAACACGGCCAGCGCCCGCTGCGGCAGGTGCGGGTTGACGTGCATCATGCCGTCGATGTCCCGCCCATCCGCCCGCCGCAGGTGGATGATGTCCGAGTCCAGGATCGCCCGATACCGCTTGTAGAAATCCACCCATTTCTTGACGACGGCTCGCGTGTCGTCCGTGTCGTACAGCCGCGGACCCCGGTAGCACGCCTGCACGCCGGCGCCGAAGTTATTCGCCAGGTGCGCCTCATACGCGTCCAGGTGCTCGGCCAGCGGCTCGATCGTCGCCGCCGCGCCCCCGCCGTGGTACTCCGTGAGCGGCACGAACATCCAGCCCATGCTCGGCGTCTTCTCCCACGTGCCGTCGTAGATGTTCTGGCGGCCATGGATGATCTGCTGGGCCCGCGGCAGCGACCAGTTCGTCTCGCGATAGCCCATGCCCGACTTGTTCGACCCGCTCAGGTAATAGTAGTCGGGCACGTTCAGGTAGACACCCCGCCCGCGGCACCATGTGTAGAAATCCGTGATCGTCCGCCACTGGGTCCACTGCGAATCGGCCAGCCCTTCGTGGCCGGGGTGCTTCGTCGAGGCGCACACGTCGCCCGGATAGGACCCATCGTGCTCGAGCAAATTGAAGTCCGTCTTCTCGATAAACGCGTACAGCTTGCGAAAGTACTCCTGGCCCCACGCGCTGCCCAGGCACGGGGAGTTTCCGAACGCCGCGAACCCGCCGGGCCGGCCCGTCTCGGGATTGACCACGTCGTCGGCGTCGCTGATCCGCCGCGAGGCGAGGAGCGAATAGCCGCCCAGCTCGACGCCCTTGTCATGGGCATAGGCCACGAGCTCGCCGATCCGCCGGATGTAGTCCGGGTCGTCGTTCTCCATGTTGAACCCACTGCCGAACGTCAGGATGACCATCTCAAATCCCACGTCCGCGCACTGGTCGATGGCCAGCCGCACCGCCTCCGGCCGGGCGCTGCGCACGTGCATCATGATCGGATTCTCGGTCACCCACGGCGCCAGCATCCGCATCATCCGGCGCACGGCCAGCCCCTTGCGCTCGCGCTCGGTGCCGTCGTGAATGAGCACGTACGTGCGAAACGTCTCGAACGTCCCACCCGGTTCGATGCGGACGCCCGGACCGATCGGCGGCCGGGTGACCAACAGGCACGGCGTCTTACGCAGGTAGTTCACCTGGGTCGCATAGTCGGGGTCCGGCAACCACTCCACGGCCTTGTTCGCGCTGGCCGAGTCCATCCCGTGAAACGCATAATCCGTCTCGACGTGCACGTTCGGGTAGTCCCAGCCCCGGCGACTCTCGACGCTCGAGGCGTACTCCACCATCGCCAGAATCTCGTTGGCGAAGCGATCCACCCGCACCGGCCGGGAGGACTCATTGCGAATCGTGACCCACTTGGCCAGGAGGGGAATCCCATCGTACAGCTCGTAGTGAACGGAGACGAGCAGGTCCTTGAGGTGCGCCTGATCCCCCTTGCCGGCGACCGGGGCATCTTGCCTGAGCCGATAGTCCATCCGCAGCCCCACGCCCAGCGGCGGCCACGGCAGATCGGCACTGTAACGCACCCGCTTCCACTCGAAGCGCTTCCGCGTCGGTCCCGCCTCGAAGTCGACCAGACCAAACGCCGCGGGGTCCGCCCGCAGATCATCCAGCCATTCATCCAGCAGGTACGCGTAGTTGGGTTGGCCTTTCAGACCCCCGACGTCGAACGCCATCCCATCCAGCACGAGCTGCGCCTCCGGCTTGACGCCCCGCAGCATGGAGGCACCCGTCATGTGATTGTCCAGGGCCACCGTCGCGCCGTTGGGCGCCAGTCGGAACCGACGGGTGATCAGCCCATTGCTCAGGGCGATCTCGGCCGGTTCGTCCGTTCGATACACCCTGGCCTTGTACGCCGAGCCGTCGATGAGCCAGTCCGTCGGCACCGACCAGCCCGACGGCCCGGAGAACAAGGGCAACTTGCCCAACCGGGCCCGCCAACCAGACTGATTCGGCTCATCCGCCCCGGCCGGGACCGCGGGGATCAGCCATAAACCGATCATCACCAACAACGCAGGGACTCTCATGGTCTCGACGCCCTCCAGAAAATGCGCAGGTCCCGCGGCTAGGCGAACAGGGCTTCGACGAACTCGTCCGGGTCGAACGCCGCGATGTCCTCCGGCGTCTCGCCGAGCCCTACGAACTTGACGGGGATGTCCAGCATGTCCTTGATCGCGATCACGATCCCCCCACGGGCGGTGCCGTCGAGCTTGGCCAGGAAGATCCCCGTCACCTCGATCGCCTCGGTGAAGACCTTGGCCTGCTGAATCGCGTTCTGGCCGGTGGTCGCGTCGACAACCAGCAGCACCTCGTGCGGCGAGCCAGGGATCTTGCGGGTAGCGACGTTTCGAATCTTGGCCAACTCATCCATGAGGGGTTTTTGTGTGTGGAGCCGCCCGGCCGTGTCCAGGATCAGGTAGTCCGCCCCGCGCGCCGTGGCCGCCTCGCATGCATCATAGGCCACCGCCCCCGGATCGGCCCCCATCTGGTGCTTAACGATCTCGACGCCGATCCGCTCGGCCCAGATGCTGAGCTGCTCGACCGCCGCGGCCCGGAACGTGTCGCACGCGGCCACGATGACCTTCCGCCCGTCGCGGCTCAGGGCGTACGCCAGCTTGGCGATGCTGGTCGTCTTGCCCGATCCGTTGATCCCCGCGACGAGGATCACCGTTGGACCCGACTCGGCCGCGTGCAGCTCCCGATCCCGGGCGGGCCAGTATTCCTTCATCCGCTCCTTGAGGAACGGCAGGATGTCCTCACTCTTGGCGATCTTGCGGCTCTTGTAGGCGGCCCGCAGGTCCTCCATCAGCCGCTCCGTCGTCGCCACGCCGATATCGTCGGCGATCAGCGTGGCCTCCAGCTCGTCGAGCAGGTCCTCGTCGATCGCCCGGCCCAGCGTCAGCAGGCTCCCCAGGCTGGAGGTGATCTTGCGACGCGTCTTGCCCAGGTGGTCCCGCAGGTACGCCACCGTCTTCGTGAACAGTCCCATAGCCTCTCCCGAAACAGGCCCCTTGTCGTCGCCTGAGTGTCCCAAATCAGCAGCCCGTTTGCAAGACGCAACCCGTCCGTCCAGAAGCGCCAAGACGCTGTGAGATCGGGCGCGGCCTGAGGCATCTTCAAGCCAGGAAGACGCGCCGGAGGTCTCCGCGCCCCGTGCAGCCCGCCGCGAGCATAGGCGGCCCCCCAACCAAAACCCTTGCGTGAGCGGGGTGATCTGGTATGTTGACAGGTCCTTCTGGACAGGAACGAAGATGGGCTGCGTGCCCATACCACTGGATACCTTTGAGCATGGGAACAGGCCAGATGAACGACGTATTGAAGACCCGGGGCGTGTCGGACCTCGACGAGTTGTGCATTCAGACCATCCGATTTTTGAGCATGGACGGCGTCCAGGCCGCCAAGAGCGGCCATCCCGGCATGCCGATGGGCATGGCCGCCGCCGCCTACACCTTGTGGACGCGGCACTTACGCTTCAACCCCGCCGATCCGAAACTGCCCAACCGGGACCGGTTCGTCCTCTCGGCCGGGCATGGGTCCATGCTCCTGTACTCCCTGCTGCATCTGGCCGGGTACGATCTGCCCCTGGAGGAACTCAAGAACTTCCGCCAGTGGGGCTCCAAGACGCCGGGCCACCCGGAATACGGCCTGACGCCCGGCGTCGAGGTCACCACGGGCCCCCTGGGCCAGGGGCTGGCCAACGCCGTCGGGATGGCGATCGCCGGCAAGTACCTGGCCGCCCGCTACAACCAGCCGGACCTGGAGCTGTTCAACTACCGCGTCTACGTCCTCAGCGGCGACGGCTGCCTGCAGGAAGGCGTCGGGCAGGAGGCCTCCAGCCTGGCCGGGCACCTCGGCCTGGACAACCTGATCGTGCTTTACGACGACAACCACATCACCATCGACGGCAAGACCGAGCTATCCTTCACGGAGGACCGCGTCAAGCGTTACCAGGCCTATGGCTGGCACGTCATCCCCGTACCCGGTGACGGCACGGACATGGACGCCCTGGAGAAAGCCCTGGCCGAGGCCAAGGGCCAAAAGGGCCGGCCCACGCTGATCGCCTTCCGCTCGCATATCGGGTTCGGGTCGCCCAACTTCCAGGATACGCACACCGCCCACGGGGCGCCGCTGGGCGACGAGGAAATCGCCCTCATCAAGAAAAACTTCGGCTGGGACCCGGATAAGAAGTTCCACGTGCCGGCCGAGGTCTACACGCACATGGCCTCGCTCAAGGACAAGGGCGCCTCGCTTCAACAGGCCGAAGAGCGCAAGTGGACCGAGTACCGCAAGCGCTACCCGCAGGCGGCCGGCGAGCTCGAGGCCCTGAAGACGGGCCGGCCCACCGTGGACCTTGCGCCCATGCTGCCCACCTTCGACGCCGGCAGCAAGATCGCCACGCGCAAGGCCTCGGGCATGACGCTCGATGCGCTGATGCCGCACCTGCCCTTGGTGATGGGCGGCTCGGCCGACCTGACGCCCTCGAACAACACGCGGTTCAAGGGCGCCGAGGACTTTCAGAAGGATCACCCCGCCGGGCGCTATATACGGTACGGCGTTCGGGAGCACGCCATGGCCGCGATCATGAATGGGCTGGCCGTCACGGGCATCCGCCCCTATGGCGGGACGTTCCTCGTGTTCAGCGACTACATGCGCGGGGGCATGCGTGTCGCCGCGTTGTCCCATTATCCCACCATCTTCGTGGGAACACACGACAGCATCGGCGTCGGCGAGGACGGCCCCACCCATCAGCCCATCGAACACCTCGCCTCACTGCGGGCCATGCCGAACATGACCGTCTTCCGACCCGCCGACGCCAACGAGACCGCCCAGGCGTGGAAATGGGTCCTCGAGAACCCGACCGGTCCGGCGGTGCTGGCCCTGACGCGGCAGGGGCTGCCCGTGCTGGATCAGGACCGCTACCCCAAGGCCGCCGATGGCGTGCCTCGCGGCGCGTACGTGCTCGTGCCACAGGACAAGCCGGATGTGTTGCTGCTGGCGACCGGCTCGGAGGTGTACCTGGCGTTGGAGGCCGCCCAGACGCTCGAAGGCCAAGGTATTCGCGTCCAGGTCGTCTCCATGCCCTGCTGGGAGCTGTTCGAGCAGCAGGACCAAACGTACAAAAACGCGGTGCTGCCGCCCGGCGTCAAGGCCCGCGTGGCCGTCGAGGCCGGCGTCGAGCTCGGCTGGCACAAGTACATCGGCCCGAACGGCGCGTTCGTTGGCATGAAGACGTTCGGAGCCTCGGCCCCGCAGGCCCGCTGCTTCCAGGAGTTCGGCATCACCACCGACGCCGTCGTCCAAGCAGCCAAGAAGCTGCTCCGGTAGCCCGGACGCTACGCGAAGCCGAGTCAAATCCCATAGCCGTTTCTCATGGCAGGAGGGTACAATGGTACCGGCCCGCTGCACGGGGTGGGTGTGCCGGCCAGTGATAGGAGCGACTTATGAGAGGAATCTGGCCCGTCTTTTTGTTTTGCGTCGCGGGCTCGGTCCTGGCCGGCAACTGGCCACGGTTTCGCGGGCCCAACGGCACGGGCCACAGCCCGGACCGTGGCCTGGTGGCCCGGTGGGACGACACCCACGAGAGATGGCGAACGGCTCTGCCCGGGGGCGGGCATTCATCCCCCGTGATCTGGAACGATCGTCTATACGTCACCGCGGCCGAGGACAACCACACTTGGCTGCTGGCGCTGGACGTGCATACCGGGCGGATCCTCTGGCAGAAGGACTCGATGCTGTCGGCCTACCGCATGAACACCCTGAATCACTACGCCGCGGGCACGCCGGCGTGCGACGCCGATGGCGTGTACGTGATCTGGGCGACCGCCGCCGATACGCAGGTCGTCGCGCTCGATCACGAGGGCAAACCCCGCTGGAGCCGCTCGTTCGGGCCCACGATCAGCCGGCACGGGCCATGCAAGAGCCCCATGCTGCACCGCAGCTTGCTTGTTTTCACCATGGAGCAACGGCCCAATGCACAAAACGTGCCGAGCGCCTGGTACGCACTGGATACGGCCACGGGCCAGACCCGGTGGCGGCTTTTGCGAAATGACTCGGACTACATCTCCTATTCAACGCCATGCGTCTACACCCCGTCCGAGGGACCCGAACAGTTGGTTTTCAGTAGTCTCGCCCATGGCCTCGCGGGGGTGGAGGCCGCGACCGGACAAGTTCTATGGGAGGCGGCGACGGTCTGTCCCGAACGGGTGGTGGCCTGTCCGATCGTGGCCGGGGACCTGATCCTGGCGACCTGCGGCGAGGGAGGCACCGGCCGGCGACTGACGGCCGTCCGCCCACCGGGCCCCGGTTCAACGCAGCCCATTATCGCCTACACCCTGGACGACAGCCGCATCCTGCCCTACGTGCCCACGATCCTGGCCGTCGAGGACCTGATCTTCGCGTTCCACGATCTGGGGCCCGTGACGTGCTTCGATGCGGCCACAGGGAAGGTCCTTTGGAGTGAGAAGCCCGGCGGGCGCTTCTACTGTTCGGGTGTGTACGCTGACGGCAAGGTATTCTGCGCGAACATGGATGGCCAGGTGGTGGTCCTGCGGGCTTCACGGGACTATGAGCCGTTGGGCGTGAACGACCTGGGTGAGAAAACCTTCGCCACGCCGGCGATCGTGGATGGGCGGCTTTACGCGCGAACCACCTCGTCCGTGCGGTGCATCGACCTGCGAAGAGACGCGGGCAGCACAAACCCCGCCGATGCAGCCAAATGAAGCGGAGCGGGTCTGTAAGCCGAGTTCTGTCCCCCGCGCCAAAAACATATTGTCCCGTTCTGACCGTTCGTCCATCGCGGCGAACCCGTCATGGGCGAATCGGTTTGACGTGTCCAATATGTTTTTGGTGCGGGGGGGCGGTCATTTCTCTGGACCGGCCGTTGCCGACCGGCTCCGCCCGCGGGTTTCCCCACGGACGAGCGACCTACCCGCTGGATTATGACCGGGCCGGCTGACCAGCTTGCTTGGTCTTGCAGGCGGTGGGG
>NPIE01000384.1_pt1 | contig 36335 bp, 35 predicted proteins | sample 8637661 | NCBI WGS metagenome assembly NPIE01 (sample SAMN07420842, study PRJNA396082) | bioreactor metagenome | isolation source: sample BA12 brine-fed electro-methanogenic bioreactor BA | place: Japan: Kochi | collected 2016-12-09 | reverse complement strand
GATTCGACCAGCGTTGGTGGTTCCAGTGGCGGCGGCGGTTGCTGATCGCTCTGCCTGGTTTTTCAATCCTACTGCTTAAACTTTGAGGGTAAAAGGAGTGAATATCGTGAAAATGCGTGCACTACTGACCGCTTGTGTAGGGATGGTGCTGATCGCCGCTCCGGCCTTTGCCGGGCCGGTATGGACCTTTGGTCCCAATGACGAAGCCGCCATGAAGCTTGAGTACAAAGGCCAGTTTCAGCTCAACATGCGCGACACCGGCTCCGAAGCCGATGGCGAAGGCGACACCAAGGAATTTAACTTCCGCCGCAACCGCCTGGCACTTATGGGCGCCTACGGCCCCCATTTCGGACTCTATGTTCAGACTGAGTTCAACGAAGACCGTAATGTGACACCTTTTGCTGTATCCGATGGTGACTCCTCTGACTTCCAGATTCTTGATGCGGTCATGCGTTTCCGCTATGACGATCGCTTCAACTTCTGGGCCGGTAAATTCAAGTACAGCTTCTCCCGTGAGAACCTGGAAGCCTGCGAAGCGCCTCTGACTCTTGATCGCTCGGTGCTGATTCGCGCACCTTTGGCCAGTGAAGGTACCCGCGATAAGGGGATCTCCATCTGGGGCAACCTGTTCGAGAAGAAGTTCCAGTATCGCATTGACGCCATGAACGGACGCAACGATTCCAGTTCTTCCCCTGAATCCAATTTCCGTTATGGCGCCCGCGCTCACGTGACCCTGCTCGATCCTGAGGCCAATCACGGTTACAAAGGCACCTACATGGGCGAGAAGAAGGTGCTGACCATCGGTGCCGCCTATCAGATGGAGAATGATGTGGCCTATGCCAATGCGGCCACCGAAGATGCCGTTGACTACCAGGCATGGACGGCTGACCTGTTCTTCGAGTATCCGGTTGAAGAGGTCGGTACCTTCACCTTCTCCGCTGCTTATGCCGACTATGATCTCGACGATGCCTACAAAGGCGCTAATCCTGAAGGTGACGTTCTGGGCATCAACGGTGAAAAAAACGGTGGTTATGTTAAGATTGGCTACATGCTGCCCAATACCCCGCTGCAGTTCTTCGCCCGCAGTGAAAACTGGTCGATGGCCGAGTATAACGGCGTGGTCGACCAGGAGATCGACTGGTACGGCGGCGGTTTCAACTACTACTTCCGCGGTCAGGATATGAAGCTGACCATGGAACTTTCTCAAGCTGATTTTGACGAAGAAGGCACCTTCGGTGGACTCAAAACCGAAGACTTCACAACCTTCACCACGCAGTTGCAGGTGATTTTCTAATCGCCGGTTCATTTTGAATTGGCCAATTATCCAGTTGAAGGAGAATAAGACCATGAAGAAGATGATTGTACTGCTGGCCGCTCTGATGATGACCGTGTCCTTCTCGGGCCTGGCCCTCGCTGACGATGTCAAGGGTAAAGTGACTTCCGTCAAGGGCGACACCATCACTATCGAGGTAGAAAAAGGCAAGGCGTCCTCTTTCTCTGAAGGCGACACTGTTGAAGTGGAAGCCAAAGAGAAGAAAAAAGCCCCCAAAAAGGGCGGCGCCATGCTGATGGGTTGTTAATCAGCCTTTAAGGCCATGAGGGCCGGAGAACACTTTTCGGGAGTTCTCCGGCCCTGTTTAAAATCGGAGGAAATAACAATCATGTCGACTGCAAAAAGAATGAATATTCTTTCTTTTTCGGCGACGGTTCTGGCGCTTTTTTCGCTGCTGGTGCTGGGTGCTTTTTCCGGCACCACGCTGGCGGCGGGAATCGGCAAGGATGGCACGATTGCTGCTAAGCACGGCAAAGCGACCACCCTTGATGAACTGATCGCCATGTACGACTCGACCTCCTGCTACGGATGCCATGAAGACATTCATGAGCAGTGGTCGCAGTCGGTCCATGCCCGCTCTGTCTACGGAACCGGTCGGACGGCGGCGACCTTCCGTACCGCCTTCACCAACGGGTTCATGTCCTGGGCTTACTCCGGTGTGGAAAAGCCTGAAGACGTCGAAGTCGAGCATCTGATGGGCTGCGCCAAGTGTCATCTGCCACAGTTGGCCGATGCGACTGACTCTGTCGCCAAAGAGCTGGTGGCGACCATCTTCGACTGGATGGCGGCCTATCAGAACGATGACATGGAAACTTTCGAGAAGCATCAGGAGACGCTGCTCGAACTCAACATCAACTGCCTGGTCTGCCACAATCGTATGGCCATCACCCACAAGTGGACCGACGGTTATCCTCAGGATGGCGTGGTCTACGGCAAGAACGCGGGTGAGCACTATGACCCGGATTTTCCTGTCGTGGCCGAGGGCCCGAATATGGAAGCATCCATCATGTGCGGGCAGTGCCACGGCCTGGGTCCCAACCTTGAGCTCGACAACCCGACCCAGTGTGCCACCGGCTACGGCAGCTACCTGTTCAGCTACATCACCAATGGTGGCGACAAGACCTGCCAGGAGTGTCACATGAAAGAAAGCGGCCTCGGTCACAACATGCAGAGCTACCGCTCTGAGGTGATGGCTGAGAAAGCTGTTGACTGGCATGTCACCGCGCGCCCCATGGTATGGCGCGATGGACGCGACGTGCGGCCCAAGGTGATGGTCGATGTGGCCATGACCAACAAGGCCGGCCACGGCATCCCTGATGGCTGACCGACCCCCAACCGACTGGTTCTGTCGGTAAGTGCTACAGATGAAGAGGGTGACGAAGTCTACAGTGATGAAGTGATTTACATGCCGGTTCCTCAGCAGTTCGCCCGTGGCGACGTGATGGGACGCGGACCTTACGAGAAGAGTGGATTGGTGGCGGATACCGCCCTGCATCCCCTCAAGAAAACCAAGGAACATTTTGAAATCTTCTTCCCGGTTGAGGAAGGTGACGAAAGCAGTACGATGGATGTGAAGGTGCAGTTGTGGTACCTGCCCTATGGTACCATGGACACCGACCCCTTCCTGTGGAAGGAGTTCACTGAAACCGTCAAGGTCGAGCTTTAATTGCTCACAAGACCTCATAGCGGAATTCTGCTGGCCGGTCGCTTCTTCCCTGAGGCGGCCGGCTTTTTTTATGGCGTAAAAGGGGAGGGGTTCGTTATCATGTGGGGAAGTTTTTAACGCAGAGAGGCAAAGAAGGAGAGGTGGTGATCGCAATGTTAAAAGACGTGCGATAGAGACTCTCCGTTTCTCCTTCTCTGCGTCTTCGCGTTGAAGATTTTTTCAGGATCATTTCTTTTCAGTGGTGTTCATGAAGTTTCCGTTTATTTTTTTGCTCCTGGTTCTTTCTTTACTTGGCGGCTGTGACTGGCTGCGCTCCCACGAGTCGACCTGTGTGGAGTGCCATCAGGGGCTGGAGCTTGTTTCCGAGACCCATGGCGATTGCGTCTCCTGCCACGGCGGTGACCCGGAAGCCGAGGACAAGGAAATTTCCCACCGCGGAATGCATGGCAAGAAAAATCCCGGTGCGCCGCAGGTGTGGGAGAAAACCTGCGGTGAATGTCACGAGTACCAGTTGAGCCGTGTGCGCTCCACCCTGATGACCACCAACACCGGTATGATCAAAAACATCCAGCTGACCTGGGAGGGGGAGGACGGGCAGTTGTATGCGACGCGCCCGACGGAGACCTTCGCCGAAGACGGCACCCCGCTCGAGTTGAACAGCGTGGTTGAACTGGATAACCTTGCCGGTGAACTCTACCGCAAATTCTGCTCCCTGTGCCATGTGGCCAATGAAACGAATCAGGTCTGGACCGGCAGCCACGGGGCAGGGTGCACGGCCTGCCATTTCCCCTACAACGACAATGCGACCTACGAGGGAGGCGACGAAACGGTGCAGGGCAAATGGCCCTATTCCAAGACCCACAAGATGGAGCCGCTGCCCGATAACAGGGTCTGTTTTCGCTGTCACAACCGCAGCGGGCGCATCGCCATGACCTATCAGGGTCAAAACGACGGCAACAACGGACAGGTGCCTACCGACGGGGTCTATCCCGGCCCTGAATTGATCAGCGGACTGCGCAACGCGACCTCCATTACCCCCGATATTCACCATGAAAAGGGGATGGAATGCATCGACTGCCACACTTCACGCGACCTGATGGGCGATGGCTACGCCTATGAGAATATGTATCTGCAGATAGAAACGGCCTGCGAGGACTGCCACGGCAGCGCCACTGAAGCTCCGCGCTATGAAGCGGTCACACGGGAAAATGATGAAGCGGTGCGGGAATCGCGTAATTATCAGCGCCAGGTCAAACTCGGCGATCGGATGGTGCTCACGGCCAAGGGGCGTAAATACTCCAATGTGTTTTACGAGGAGGACAAGATCTGGGTGGTCGACAAACGCGACGGCCAACGTCATGAGAGCAAAGTGATCACCGATACGCCGGAGCACACCATCGTCGGCCATGAGCGCATGGAATGCTATGCCTGCCACTCCACGAGCGTGCCGCAATGCTATGGATGCCACACCCAGTACGACCTGCGCGAAAAGGGCCGCGATTTCATCAAACAGCGCGAGACCCCCGGTGCTTTCAGTGAATCGGAAGATTACCGCATGCTCAACCCTTTCCCTCTGGCCTTGAATCAGCGTGGGCGCATCTCACCGGTGACGCCGGGCTGCCAGACGTTCGTGACGGTCATCGACCAGCGTGGTCGACGCCTCAAGGATGAGTACGTGGCGCGTTTCGATGGCGAGCATCGGTTGCGTTTCGCTCCCTTTTACAGTCACAATACAACCAAAAAAGCGGTGGGATGCGCCGAGTGCCACAGTAATCCGGCTTTTGCCGGGTTCGGGCAGCATGTGGTGGAGGGTGACAGCCTCCACGCGACCCTGATCTGCGAAAAATCGGAAGACAAGCCCCTCGATGGCTTTGTCACCCTGCGTGATGGTGAAGTCAAGGCTTTCTCCGCTATCACCCGGGAGAATTCCCGCCCCCTGAACGCCCGTGAGATTCAGCGGTTGTGGGCGGTGAACCAGTGCCTGGCCTGCCATCCCGACCCCAAGGATCCCATTTATCAGAAGGAACTCGATTATCGTGCCCTTGATCGTTGTCTTAATCGCCCTGCTCCTGCCGATCGCGACGAACGTTCACGCTGACGACGGTTGTCGTGCCTGTCATGCGGTCGAGTTGCGCGGGATTCATGCGGATCTTGATTGCGTCTCGTGCCACGGTGAAGATGCCGGGCAGCGTCCGCCGGGTGCTGCACTGAGCGCCACTGCAATCTATTGCCAGGAGTGTCATTCCGACACTCTCGGCGTTCTGCACGGGCCCATGGCGCACCGCCAGGCGGAGCAGGATTTTGTCGGGCGCTCCTGGGGGCAGGCCGATCCGGATTTCTACCAGAAAAACTGCGCGCAATGTCATGTGCGCACCTGTACGGATTGCCACGGCCTGAACGGGCACGATATCGCACGGCCGAGCAAGGAAGCCTGCCATGCCTGCCATCGGGGCTATTATGTCGGAGCCGATTACTACGGCTACGCGCCGCGCGAGGATGCCCAGCGCTACCAGCGTGGCCTGAGCTACGGCGGCGAACACTATCTGAAGATGCGCCCTGATGTTCACGCGCGCGCCGGTATGGAGTGCGGCGACTGCCATGATATGAACAGCCTCGCGCAGGCTCGGACCGCTTCCCGGACCTGCCTCGACTGCCACGAGCCGGACCCTGAAGTGATCGAGCACGGCATCGCCGCGCATATGCAGAAGCTTGAATGCTACGCCTGCCACTCCGGCTGGGCGCCGCAGCAGTACGCGACTTTTTTTGTGCGTTTTACCGAAGGGGAGGTGCCGGATTATTTCATCCTGCGCCGCGACCGGACCGCTCCTGGTTATGTGCGCAGCGCCTACCTGCGTTTTCAGAACCTGCCGCCGCTGGGGATCAACGAACATGGCAGAGTGAGCCCCATTCGCCCCCAGTTCCAGGCTTATTTCAGTGAAATCGCTGCGGACGGTCCGGTCGGCGAACCCAACCGCAAGCTGGCGGCGCAATGGAAGGCGTTTTTTCCCCACACGATCCAGCGCGGCACACCCATGTGCGACCAGTGTCATGACAACCCGCAGCGTTTTCTGCTGCAGAAGCCCGAAGACCGTATTTACCGCATCGACGAAGATGGCCTGGGTCTGCAGTCTTTCTGGATACAGGAGGGGCAGACTCTGGTCAACGGCTCTTTTTATGATGCGGCGCGTTATGAGCGCATGAGTCGCCGCGATGGCGAATATGTAAAGGCGTATGTTGAGAAATGGAAGAGACTGACAGAAAGCGTCGACGCCTCGTCGCAGCCCTGATTGCCGCTGCGGGCGCGGTGTTTTTTCTCGGGCGCTTTTTCCGCCCACTGAGCCGCACCGCAGAAGTGCGGCTGGATGTCCCGCACGAACCGGTCCCTGCCGACGGGGCGCTGGTCTATGCCCGCTCACGGGTGGCGCTGGTGCGCGATGGAGACCGGATTGAGGCTCTTGACCTGACCTGCACCCATCTCGGCTGTACCGTGACGGTCACTCCCACAGAGTTGGTGTGCCCCTGCCACGGCAGCCGCTTTGACCGCCAGGGACAGGTGCTGGAAGGCCCCGCACAGCGTCCGTTGAAAAAATTGACGCTGCAGGAAAGAGAAGACCGCTGGGTGGTGACGGTATGAGCTTCGTGCGTGAATTCATTGCTCATCTGTTTCCGCGGGTGGTGCGCCGCAACGACCTGCGCCTGACCTATACTTTCTGTCTCGGCGGGCTGGCGTTCACCGCCTTTCTGCTGCTGATGGCCAGCGGCCTGCTGCTGCTGTTCTATTATCAGCCGACCGCCGAAGGGGCCTTCTCATCGATTCTCTATCTTGAGGAGCACGTCGCCGGCGGCAGATATCTGCGCAGTCTGCACCGGCTGAGTTCTCATGCGCTTCTGATCCTGCTTTTTCTGCATACCCTGCGCGTCATCTGGACCGGAGCCTACCGACCGCCTCGCCAGCTCAACTGGCTGATCGGCTTTGCCCTGCTGTGCCTGGCCGTGTTTGCCGGCTACACCGGCTATCTGCTGCCGATGGATCAGTTGGCCCTGTGGGCGACGCAGACCGGCATGGAGTTGCTCCACACCCTGCCCGGCGGCGGAATTCTTCACGCTTTCCTGGTGCCTGACGGCATCGGCGGGACCCTGTCGCTGCTGCGGTTCTATGCCCTGCATATCGTCGTCCTGCCTGCTGCCATGCTGGTGTTGATCTCTCTGCATTTTTACCGAGTGCGTAAAGATAAAGGGGTTCTGCCATACCTATGAGTGATGGCGTCGCAAAAATTCCGCCCTACAGCGTTACGGCGTTTTTTCAGGACCTCGACATACCTGGTGTATGCCTTCGCCCCTGAAAAAACACTAGGAGGCTTTCGGACTTTGGGGATCGTCGCGAGAAATTGGTAAATCGAGAGCAGATTTTTGGAAATTTGAGAGCGAATAGTTAACCTATTTGTCGAAAATTTGCGGAAATATGGGCCGATTTGCCGGTTTCGCAGTAGATTCTTCCAAAGTCCGACAGCCTCCTAAACCTTGTAGGACGAAATTTTTGCTTAGCCATCCTCTGAATTTTTGCGAGTTCATCATGAGTGATTACGTCAAAAGTTCACCGCATTTTTTCCGCCTGATCAAGCGGGCTTTTATCGCGGTGTGCGTCATTCTGCTTGTGCTGGCCGCGGTGATTCCCGCGCCGCTGCAGGAGGCCGCCGATTTCGGCCGTGTGCCCAACCCGTCCAAGTCGGCCTGGTTTCTTCTGTGGACGCAGGAACTGGTCAGCTACTCCAACGCGTTCGTTTACCTGATTGTGGCCATGGGGCTGTTTTTTGCGCTGCTGCCCTGGCTGCCGCGCACCCGCCCCGCGGTGCGTGCGCGCTGGTTTCCGCCTGAGCAGCGAGTCGTCAATCTGCTGACTCTCGCTTCTTTTGTCCTGATCGTCACACTGACCATCATCGGGTTTTTCTTTCGGGGGGAAAATTGGTCTTTCGTCCTGCCCTTCTGATAATCGTCTTTATTTTCTGCGGATTTCTGCCGGCCGCGGCCCAGGAGTCGGTCAGCTGCCTGCGCTGTCATGCGACGCATTATGCTGAGATGGGGGGCTGCGTCGACTGCCATCGCGGAGATCCCCGCTCGTCGCGCCCTGTCATTGCGCACTATGGCCTGATTCCGGCAGACTACGCGCATTTCACCCTGCCGGCCACCGAGGTGGTCAAAAGCGGCAATAAACTGCTTGATGAAATGGCCTGCCGGCGCTGCCATGTGATCGACGGCCGCGGAAACCGGCTGGCAACTTCTCTCGATCAGAGCGTCAACCTCTCCGATCCTCTGACGTTGGCCGAGGCGGTCCGGGATCCGGTTCTGTTCATGCCCGATTTCCAGATCCCCGACCCCTTCTTGGTGAAAGTGGTCAACGCCCTTTATGCCGCCGGCGTCGGGCGTGAAGTGCCACAGGAGGAGACTCCGCAGGTAGTTCACTTCGAGGAGAACAACAGGACTCAGGAAAACGTATTCATCAAAAACTGCGGCGGCTGCCATCGCACTCTGACTGCGGCTCTTGGCGGCCTCGGCAGTAGCGAGGTGGCGCCCAACCTCTCCGGCTTGCTGACCCCCTTCTTTCCCCCCACCTACAAAGAGGATTCTGACGATCCCTGGAATCGGGACAACCTGAAAAAGTGGATCGAAAATCCCCGTAAAAGTCGACCCCTGGCCCGTATGGCGCCGGCGCGCCTGGAGGATGAGGATTTTCGCCGCCTGGTGGAGATTCTCGACGAGGATGTCTCGATCGACGCGCCGGCACCTTCCCGATGAATTTTTCCTCCCGATGTGAATTTATCCCTTTACAAAAAAATTTAAAATTGCTAATTTTAAAAGAAGCCTAATTTGGAGGGAATAGAGTCTACAGATTCTCCGAAAGGCCTGTGATAAATTTTTCCGGTTTTTCTGTCACATTGATCATTCGTGCAAGGGAGTCAGGATGCTTAATCAAATGAAGATCGGTCCCAAGTTGCTGGCGGCATTTGGCGTGGTGCTTCTTCTTACCGCCCTGGTTGGCCTGATCGGCTATGCCGGCATGAATCAGATCATGGCGCGGGTCGAAATATCAAGAAGCGTCAACAACATTCTGCACCAGCTTACGGAGGCGCAGGAGGCGGAGAAACGCTTTGCGCTGACCGGGAACGCTGAGTTTGCTGAAGCAGTGCGGGAGCGTATCGGGGCTCTGGACCAGGTGGCGCAAAGGCTTGCCGGGACACAATCTGCTGAAAGCGTTTGGGAGCAGCTCAAAGAGGTCCGCAATGCGGCGCAGTCGTACCTGGCGGATTTTGATGAGTATGTCGCCTCCGAGCAGCAGCGTGTGGAGGCCACGGATGAGATGATGGCCAGCTCCAATGTGGCGCTCAATGCGCTGATGCAGGTGCGCGAAGATCAAATGAGCCAGGTGGCGGAACTGCGTGAAAACCAGGAAGATTACCATCTCTGGCAGTATGATGAGCTTTTAGTGGCGCGCTACGACCGGGTTGAGATGACCGATCGCATGATGCTCTTTTTCACCAACGCGCGCAAATTTGAAAAGGAATATTTTCTCTCCGGCGAAGAGAAATATCTGGAACGCGCCACAAAAACACTTGAAGCCGTGCAGAGCATTGGCGAGGGCTTGATCGCCAGCCTGGAAGACAGCGATAGCATTGCGCTGCTGGAAGAGATGCAGCAGGCGCTCTCTGACTTTATCGGTCAGCTTGATCATGTCGTGAACCTGATGGCCCACCAGCAGTCACTGGCTGAGCAGATGGAGCAACAGGCCGAGGCGACTGTTGCTGCATGCAATCAGGCGGTGACCATTCAGAAAGCAACGATGACCGAATCGTTGGATAATGCGACGCGCGGCCTGCTTATCGGACTGGTGGTCGCTCTGCTGATCGGCGCTGTGCTGGCCATCCGGATATCCCTCGGGATTCAGCGCCCACTCGCAAAAGCGGTAGACATGCTCGGTGATCTGGAAGAAGGACGCCTTGCCTCGCGTCTTGATCTCAAGCGCGGTGATGAGGTGGGCATTCTGGCGCGTACCATGGATTCTTTCGCCGAAAGTCTTGAAAGTGAAATTGTGCAGCCCCTTAAGCAGCTGGCGGATGGCGATCTGGATTTTGAAGTTCATCCCCGGGGCGAGGATGACGCCATTCGGCATGCGCTCGGCAAGGTGCGTCACGATCTCAACGAGCTTTTGAGCGAAGTTCAGGCGGTGGGTGACCAGATCGCATCGGGCAGCAGCCAGGTGGCCGATTCGAGCCAGTCCCTGTCGCAAGGCGCGACCGAGCAGGCCAGCTCCCTGCAACAGATCAGCGCCTCCATGAACGAGCTTGCCTCCCAGACCAAGAGCAATTCGGAAAACGCTCAGCAGGCCAACCGCAACTCTGACGAAACCAAGGTATCGGCCGAGAAGTGCAACAACCAGATGCGTCACATGGTTGACGCGATGGAGGAGATCCGCACGGCAGGCTCCGATATCTCCAAGATCATCAAAACCATTGACGAGATCGCTTTCCAGACCAACCTTCTCGCTCTGAACGCCGCTGTGGAAGCGGCTCGCGCCGGGCAGCACGGCAAAGGATTTGCCGTCGTGGCGGAAGAAGTGCGCAATCTGGCGGCGCGCAGTGCCAAAGCGGCCCGGGAGACTGCTGAGCTGATTGAAGGGACCGTCACCAAAACGGAAAACGGCTCAAAATTGGCCAATGAAACCGCCGAGGCGCTGGATCGAATCGTCGCGCAGACGGCAGAGGTGTCGAATCTGGTCAGCTCCATTGCCGGGGCGTCCAACGAACAGGCGGCCGGCATCTCCGAAGTGAATCAGGGGCTGAGCCAGATTGATCAGGTCACCCAGCAGAACACTGCCAATGCTGAAGAAACCGCCGCAGCGGCTGAACAGCTCTCCAGCCAGGTGGCACAGATGAAACAGATGCTGGGACGCTTCCATCTGGCATCCGGTGAGGTGCAGGCGGGCGGCATGCTTTCGTTGCCTCCAGCAGACGACCACTTCGATGATGATCAGGCTGACCTGTCGCCGGAAGAGGACTTCTGGGCGAGTTGACCTCTGTCTCAGAATTCCTCGAAGATCATCGAAAGACAATCAACGTTATGAAAGGGCGCCGTTCATTCAGGACAGCGCCCTTTCTGCATCTATCGATCGGGCCGCGGGTTCAGGCGACCGCCTGCTGCAAACTCCAGAGTTCAAGAAGCTCGTCATCGGTGACGGGACGTTTAAAGCGGGCACTCATGCCGCGAACCCGCAGAAGGAGTGCTTCTGCCTGCTGACGGCTGGCGTGAATGCCGAGCTCGCGCAGATGATGGATCAGCCCCTGGCTCCCGGAATGCTTGCCAAGGACAAGGTGCCGCGAGAGCCCCACCTCCTGGGGAGTGAACCCTTCGTAATTCGCCGGGTTTTTTAAAACACCATCGGCGTGCAGACCGGATTCATGGGAAAAGACGCGCTCACCGACCACGGCTTTCCACTCCGGCACGGGGCGGCCGCTGGCCTGCCCAACATAACGGCTGATCTCCACGAACCGTTTTGTGTCCATGCCGAGATCCATTCCGCCTGAATGCTTCAGGGCCATGACCACCTCTTCAAGGGCCGCGTTGCCGGCCCGTTCTCCCAGCCCGTTGACCGTTGTGTTGACAAAACGGGCGCCGGCGCGCAAACCGGCCAGCGCGTTGGCGGTTGCCATGCCGAGATCGTTGTGTGTGTGGACCTCCAGGTCAAGGTCTACTCGGCTGCGCAGGTAGCTGATCTTTTCAAAGGTGGAGAACGGATCGAGCAGGCCGAGGGTGTCACAGAAGCGGAAGCGGTCCGCTCCCATGGCACGGGCGATTTCCATCAGTTCGACCAGAAAATCCGGGTCGGCGCGGCTTGAATCCTCGCCCCCGATAGAGACATAGAGGTCATGTTCCTTGGCGAAGCCGAGGGCGGTTTTGAGCTGCTCTTTGACCCAGCCGCGGTTTTTGCGCAATTTGCTGCGGATATGGATATCCGAGACCGACAGGGAGAGGTCGACGGCCTGCACACCGGTAGCCAGCGAAGCCTGGATGTCGGAGATCAGCGCCCGGTTCCAGGTAATGAGGCGCGCACCCAGCCCCAGCTCGACCAGGGCCCGGATATCGGCCTGCTCTTCGTGACCCATGGCCGGGATGCCGCATTCCAGCTCACCCACCCCCACTTCATCGAGCATTTGCGCGATACGGATTTTTTCCTGCCTGGAGAAAACAACGCCGGCGGTCTGCTCGCCATCACGCAAAGTCGTATCGTCGACAACGATGTCCTGCTCAGGGAAATCTGTTTTCACTGACATAATCTGACTCCTGCACAAAAAAAGCCCCGTGAAGCAGCAAAATGCTTCCGGGGCGCCGTTGCCCGTTTTCTATCGGTTCTGAGTTGCACGTGGTCTATGCTGTAGCATAGTCTGTGCCATCAGGTATATATGCATTTTATGCAGCCAAATGCGCAGTCGGTGGTGATGAAGTGTCTAATAATTGGGCATGAGAAGAACTGTTTTTAAGCTCCGCAAGCCTGGTGCGACATTGATCTGGCAACGGACATGCCTCCGAAGCGTTATTCACTGGTGGCGAGGTTTTTGCACAAATCTATCGCTGAATTGATGCAAAGGGGCAATCCGATTCATCCCTTCACCTGCGAGGCAGGTTGTTCCCTCCCAAAGATGCGACGGAACTGATTTTTATCTGAACATTCTGTCTTTTTAACCGGCTTGCGGACAGCCGCCATGCTCAGGCGCCTGTTTGAGGCACGGAATTCAGAAAGGATCAGGCTGTGGCTGCAAAACCCAAAGTAAAAGATCTGCTGGTTGAAAGCGCCTGTGAGCACAACTCATCGAGAAAGACGGCCTGTAATGCCCCTACCCCGGGGGCGACCACCGGCGGTTGCGCCTTTGAAGGGGCGCAGATCTCGCTCTTTCCTTATGCCGATGCGGCTCACCTGGTGCATGGTCCCATCACCTGCCTGGGCGCATCCTGGGAGACCCGCGCCACTCGAACGAGTCATGAAGGGCGCGATTTTACCCAGATGGGGTTTACCACCAATATTTCTACACGCGACGTGGTTTTTGGCGGCGAAGAGAAAATTTTCGATGCCATTGAGTATATCCTCAATCACTATTCGCCAGCCGCTGTCTTTGTCTATGCGACCTGCGTTACGGCGTTAATCGGCGATGATTTGGACGCCGTGTGCAAAAAAGCGCAATTGCACTACGGTCTTCCGGTGGTACCGGTTCATGCGCCTGGATTTGTCGGCGGCAAAAACCTCGGCAGTCGTCTTGGTGGCGAGGCCGTACTGCGCCATCTGATTGGTACGGCCGAGCCGTCGACCCGGACCGCATTCGATATCAACCTGATCGGCGAATACAATGTCACCGGTGATCTGTGGCAGTATTCTCATCTTCTGGAGGAAGTGGGAATTCGCATCCTTTCAACCTTGAGCGGTGATGGACGAATCGCCACCATCCGCACTGCACATCGTGCCGGACTCAATGTCCTGGTGTGCGCCAAATCTCTTGTTTCTCTGACTCGCATGATGCAGGAGCGCTACGGAATCCCTTTCATCTCCCTGTCCTTTTACGGCAAACGCGACACTTCGGCAGGGTTGATGGCCATTGCCGAGGCATTTGCAGACAAGGAACTGATCGCACGCACGCGGAAAATCGTGATGCGAGAGGAGGCGAAACTGGATCAGCAGCTGGCACCTTACCGGGAGTTTTTTCGCGGCAAAAAGGCAGTACTCAACACCGGCGGTAACAAAAGCTGGTCCATCGCCTCCGCGCTGCAGGATCTGGGCATTGAGGTGGTGGCGACCGCGGTCAGAAAAGCAACAGAGACCGACCGCCAGAAGGCGCGGCAATATCTCGGTGAAAATGGTGTGCTGATGATGAATCCCGGTACCGAGCAGGCAAAGATTATTGAAGAGCGCGGTGCCGACCTGCTTCTTGCCGGCGGACGCAGCCTGTATACCGCCATCAAGAAAGGCATTGCCTTTGCCGATGTCAACCAGGAGAAGAAAAAGAGTTACGGCGGCTACGCCGGTTTGCTCAACCTGGCGGAAGATCTTAAAAATGCCCTGCAGAACCCGGTTTTCAGAAATGTTGCGCGGAGGGCGCCATGGGAGAAGTGATGCATAAATCCAATAAGCCGCTGCTGGTCAATCCTTTCAAGCTTTCTCAGCCCATGGGGGCCACGCTGGCCTTTCTCGGGGTGGATCGCTGCATGCCCCTGATGCATGGTGCCATGGGATGCACCAGCTTTACCAAAGTGTACTACACACGCCATTTCTGTGAACCGATCGCGATCCAGACCACTGCCGTTACTGACATCAGCGCGATTCTCGATGGCGGCGATGTTGCCATTTCAGAGGCGATCCGAAATATTGCCGGTAAAACAAGCCCTCGTCTCATCGGCCTTTGCAGCACCGGTCTGACCGAGACCAAAGGGGACGATCTCAGAGCGGTGTCCACAAAGATTGACTTCCCCCTGGTCTGGGTCAATACACCGGATTACGAAGGCGGGCTGGAGAGCGGCTGGGCACTGGCCGCCACGGCCATGATCGAGCAACTGGTGCAGCCCACAGAATCTATTGACGATGACCGGGTGGTGCTGCTGCCCCATGTCAGCCTGACGCCTCTTGAAGTGGAGAAAATCAAGGATTTCATCGCGGCCTTCGGCTTTGAGGTCATTGCTTTGCCGGATCTGTCGACCTCACTCGATGGCCACCTGGGAGAAAAACAGGCCGCTCTCTCCAGCGGCGGGACGCCGGTCGACGACCTCGGCAATCTTGCCGAGGCTGGCCTTGTCGTGAGTGTCGGTGATTCCATGCGGGCCTGTGCGCAGGCGCTGAAGAAAAAAAATCCTTTTATCCGTCATCGGCACTTTTCCTGCCTGCATGGCCTGGAGGCCAGCGACGCTCTGTCAGGGTGGCTCTTGAAAGAAAGCGGTTTTTCAGAGCCGCCACCTCACATTGTCCGCTGGCGCCGGCGTTTGCAGGATGCCATGCTCGACTGCCATTTTGTTCTGGGTCAGGTGCGCGTTCTTGTTGTAGGAGAGCCCGACCACCTGGCCGGCCTATGCGCGCTGCTGCATGAAGCTGGTGCGCGAATGAGCGTCGCGGTCAGCAGTGTCGATTCATGCTGTCTCGCTGATCTTCCGGCGGACAGGATTCTGGTCGGTGATTTGGAGGATGCGGAAAGGCTTGCTGCGGAATATGATCTTGTCGTTGGCAACGGTCACTGCGAGAAGCTTGCTCACCGTCTCCAAAAGTCCCTGGTTCTGCGGGGACTGCCCGACTGGGAAACTCTGGGCAATACTTTGAAATACGATGTGCTCTATGAAGGGGGGGCCTATTTTTTATGTGAAAGTGCCAACGCCTGCTCGTTGGGATAAAACAGGCGGCCCCAAAAAGAGGGAGGCGATTTTAATCCGCCTCCCTCTTTTTGGGCCGTCAGGGAGTTTCAAACAATCTTTTTCTCCAAGGCGTTCAGATCGATATCCCGCCCCACCATGCCGGCGGCGTCGGCGCGGCATTGCTGGCAATGACGCGCCTGCGACAGGATCAGTTCGGCCTGATTGCGCACCATCTCCATCACCGCTGCGGGGGGCGGAGCGATATCCCTGAACCGGCCGAGAGAGATGACCGGGATGATGTTCATCATGGAGGCGCCCAGGTTGCGGACTTTGACTGCCAGATCCAGTGTTTCGTGGTCGTTGACGCCGGGAATATAGACGTGATTGACTTTGACGGCCAGCCCGGCTTTTGCGGCCATTCGCAGTCCCTCGAACTGACGATCGAGGAGGACCTCCGCCCCTTCTTTCCCCGTCAGTCGATGACCGCCGAAATGGATCCATTCGTAGATTTCGGCCGCCGTCTCCATCGTTAAGGCGTTTATGGTGACGGTCAGGCTGTGTACATCGAGATCGACGATTCTTGGAAGCATTTCCGGCAGGCGTAGACCGTTTGTCGACAAGCAGAGGGAAAGTTCGGGGAATGCTTCTCGCACAAGGTCGAAGGTTTCGAATGTCTTCGGGTTGGCCAGGGGGTCGCCCGGTCCCGCGATGCCCACCACCTTGAGTCTCGGCCCTTCCTGTCGCTCCATATGCGTCTTGACCAATTCCACACGCTTCAGTGCCTGCTCCGGGGTCAGCACCCTGCTGGTCACTCCGGGACGACTCTCGTTGGCACAGTCGAATCTGCGTTCGCAGAAGCCGCATTTGATATTGCACCCTGGTGCAACGGGCAGATGCAGACGCCCTGCTTTACTATGATCGCCGCCAAAGCAGGGGTGATCGGTCTTATGCTGAACAGCCGTCATCGGGCAGGTTTTATTCATAATCATTCTCCTTGCAATGTGCTTTGCATCCTGGTCTCGGCTGTGAAAAATCAGAGACCCCGTTATTGCCGGATCTGCAATACGGGGCCTCTTTGCCTGAATCGGTTGGATAAGCGCGGCACATCTTTGTGCCCGATATGACATTGAAATCAGCAGGTTTTTGTCCCGCAGTTGAAGTCGCAGCCGCACAGGGTGCCGTGGGCTGCAAGGACAGCCTGCTCAATGGGACCGACGGCATCTATGGCTGTGATGCCGCGTTTTTCAAGTTCCTGCTTCGGCATGTCGCCAATCTGTGCAACCAGAACCGCGCGACAGCCATTGAGAGCTTTGACGATCGTGTCAAAGGGTCCTTCCCGGAAAGGGTGGTCGGGATCGAACGAGCAGTATTTGTCCACCTTCTTTTCGTCGACCAGACGAGGATGTCCGGCAGCGCAGTCATAGATCAGAAAGCGCTCTGCATGACCAAAATGCTGATCGACCTCCGCGCCTGTTCTAGATGCCACGGCGATACGCATGAGATGTCCCTCCTCAGATCTCCAGTGGTTTAAAGGAAAAGGCCTTTTTGCTGCATGACACGCCGCAGGCGACACAGCCGATGCAGTTCTCCCTGTTGCCGATGGTCATGATCATGCGCAGGGATTCGCTCTCTTCATCCTCGTAGTCCTCAGGAAGAAAGACGTCACGTGAACAGACCTTGAAGCAACGGCCGCAGCCGATGCATTTTTCATGGTCGATGGATTCGATGAATGTGGGCGTCCACTCCTGGCCGCCCCGGGTTTTCCCGGTAAGATATGCCATGGGTTTCCTCTCCTGCCATTGGTTTTGTCGGGGAAGCAACTGGTACAGAATCAGGCCGTTCGCTCTTCCTTCATCATTGCTTTACGCAGCCAGGGAGGCGGACTGCCGCGCAGCACCTCCTGCAGCTTGCCAATGACGGAACTGATCGCCTCGCTGCCTTTGGCTTTGACGGGATGGATTTTTTTCGCCACCAGTCGTGCCGCCGCCGGCCCTCCGATTTCGGCGACGTAGACCAACGCGCAGTTGGAAAGCGCTTCGGCCCGTGCCTCAATTTTGTCATCGGAATGTCCTTCTTCCTTGCCATTTACGGTCACGATGCCGGCAAAGGTTGCCTCGAACGGCCCGACATCCCAGACATAGAAGTGCTCTGCCTGGCCGAAATGTTCGTCAATGCAGATTTTGTCTGTGCTTGCAAAGGCCACTTTCATGGTCGACTCCTTCTTTTCTGCGTCGCGTTTCTCCCCGAGGCAATGGACATGGGCTATAAACGAATCTTCTTGCCTGCTTGCCAGTGGGTGAAATCATCTCATCATCTCGAACCAGCGTGAGTCGCAGGTTTCATCGGTGAGGTCGAGAAATTTGTTGCAGATCCAACTCAGCAGGTTGATGACTCCGCTATAGCCGATGACAGGGTAGCGGTGCAGATTGATGCGATCGATGATGGGAAACCCGATCCTCACCAGGGGAATTCCGGTGTCGCGCGCGCAGAATTTGCCGTGCGTATCGCCGAGCAGCATGTCCGCCGGATCGTCAAAAAGAATGCTGCGCAGATGCCAGAGATCCTTGTTGATCCAGATGTTGCAGCCCTTGCCGTAGGGCGAGCTGTCGAGCAGCGCCTGCATCTCTTTTTTGAACTTCTTGGTCGCGCGGCTGCACAGGACATGGTAGGGGCGCGCGCCCATTTCAAGAAGGAAGGCCGAGATCGCAAGCAGATAGTCGGGGTCGCCGTAGAGGGCGAACTTTTTATTGTGCATGTACTGGTGAGCGTCGGTCATCGCATCGACGGCGCGGCCGCGTTCGATTCTGAGACTGTCGGGAACCGGCTTGTCGAACAGCTCGGCGACTTTGAGCAGGAAATCATCGGTTGCCTTGACGCCCATGGGCATCGGCATCACTTCGGCCGGGCCGTCGAAGTTCTGGGAAACCCACTTCATGGTTGAGGTCGTGGCATATTTCTGCATGGCCAGGGTCGCTTTACCGTTGATGCATTCAGATGCCTCCTCCAGCGGGGTGCCGCCGGGATAGAGGCGATAGGTGCCATCCAACGGCGAGTCAAAAGTTTCGCTGATATCGGCGAGGACAGTATGGGGAACCTCCATCTCATCGAGCAGGCGTTTGTATTCGCGGTAATTGCCGGTGCTGCCGTCGAAACCGGGAATCAAATTGAGCTTGCCGGTGCAGGCCCCTTCCACCTTGCGGTCCGCCGTCAGGGTTTCAAGGATTGCCTTGAGCATGGCGTCATACCCTTGAATATGCGTGCCGTTGAAACTTGGCGTGTTGGCATAGGGCAGGGGAAAGTCCTGCGGAATGTGCCCTTTCAGCCGAGCATTTTTGATGAAGCCGGTGAGGTCGTCACCAATGATCTCGGGCATGCATGAAGTAAAGATAGGCATGATTTTCGGTTCATAGAGCTTATAAGCGTTCTCCAGTCCCTCGAACAGATTGTTCTGTCCGCCGAACACGGCTCCGTCTTCGGTCATAGAGTCGGATACTGCCGGCGCCGGCTCGCGAAAGTGCCGGTTGAACGTCGATCGGTAATAGGAGGCACACCCCTGCGACCCATGCACAAACGGCAGGCTGCCTTCAAACCCGTGGGCGGCCAGTTGCGCTCCTAGCGGCTGGCAGCCGTGTACGGGATTGACCACCAGCGCCTCACGCGCCAGATTTTTTTCCAGATAGTCTTTCGATTTGGTCCATTCGTGAACCTTGTCAATCTGTTCACGATCAAATTCGGTGATTTTTCTTACAGCTTCGCTCATGGCGAGAACTCCTTGTGGACTTTGACGATTGCCTGGGCAAAGGTCTTGATTTGAGGGCATCTCATGGTCAACCCGGCGCCCGCCTGTTTTTCAGAACGGCGCTTTCACCAGTTTCCAGGTGGGGCTGTTGATCGCCATGTCGATGTCGCGCGCAAAGATTTCAAATCCGTCATAGCCGTGATAGGGGCCGGAGTAGTCCCAGGAGTGCATCTGGCGAAACGGCAGGCCGGCTTTCTGGAAAACGTATTTTTCTTTGATGCCGGAACCGATCAGGTCAGGTTTAAGCTCCTCGGCCCATTTCTCCATTTCGAACTCGGAGGCGTCGTCAAAGATGAGGGTCCCCTTGGCCATTTCGGGGTAGGTGCGATCGTAATCATCCGAGTGGGCAAACTCGTATCCACTGCCGATGACCTGCATGCCCAGATCTTCATAGGCGCCGATGGTATGGCGCGGTCGCAGCCCGCCGACAAACAGCATGACCTTTTTGCCCTCGAGTCGCGGGCGGTATTCTTCAATGATTTCCTGCATGCGGGGCTCGTATTGAGCGATTACTCTCTCCACGTTCTCCTTGATGCGATCATCGAAGAACTCGGCGATGCGGCGCAGACTTTCCTTGATTCTGGTGGGGCCGAAGAAGTTGAATTCGACCCAGGGAATGCCGTAGCGCTCCTCCATCACCTTGCACATGTAGTTCATCGAGCGGTAGCAGTGGATCAGGTTGAGCTTGACCTGGTGAGTCGCTGCGATGCGTTCGATTTCACCGTCGCCGGTCCATTGGGCCTTGACGTTGAGCCCGATCTCCTCAAGCAGCTTGACCGACGACCAGATGTCGCCGCCGATGTTGTAATCGCCGATCAGGGCAATGTCGTAAGGCCCGGGTGGCTCTGAAAATTCGCGCGTGCCGATCACATGATCGCGGATACTGTCATTGGAGATATGATGCCCCAGCGACTGAGAGACCCCGCGGAACCCTTCGCAGTTGCAGGGCACAATCATCGTGTCGAGTTCTTTGGACATCTTCTTGGCCACGGCGTTGATGTCGTCGCCGATCAGGCCCACGGGGCATTCGGAAAGCACTGAGATCGCCTTGCTCAAGGGGAAAAGGTCCTGGATTTCATGGCAGATCTTTTCCAGTTTTTTGTCACCGCCATAAACGATGTCCTTCTCCTGAAAATCGGAGGTGAACTGCATGGGAGTGAAGTTGTCCACGCCGATGACTCCCTGAGTCAGGTTGCGGCGAGTTCCCCAACTGTAGTAGCCGCAGCCCACCGGGCCGTGCGAGATATGCACCATGTCGCGGATCGGCCCCCACACCACGCCCTTGGCGCCGGCATAGGCACAACCGCGAGCGCTCATGACACCGGGAACGGTCTTGCGGTTCGAACGCACCGCACAACCGGAATCCTCGGGATCGTTGGGCTTGATGTGAGGCTCTCTTTTCTTGCGGGCTTTTTCCGGGTAGGCGGCGAGAGTTTCGTCAATCAACTCCGCGGCCTTTTTTTTGTCCAGACCCTCGATTTCGGGTTTGGCTATTTTTTCTTTATCTTCAGGCTGGTACATGGCTCAGCTCCTGTGTTGTTTGTGGTTCAGGGGCGCAGCATGCTGCGCCCCTGTCTCCAATCCCTTTGGAATCGGCACCCGGGAGACGACTATCAGGCGTTTTCTGCCTTGCCGATGATCGCTTCGTCCTCGACTTCCATAATCCCGAATTCCATGAGCAGTTCTTCGAGCTCTTCAATCTCAAGCGGGGTCGGGATGACCAGCTTTTTGTTTTCCGAGATTTTGCGGGCCAGCTCGCGATATTCCTCCGCCTGTTGGTGTTCGGGAGAATATTCGATGACTGTCATGCGCCGCAGTTCGGCGCGCTGCACCTGGTTGTCGCGAGGCACAAAGTGAATCATCTGGGTGCCGAGGCGCTCGGCCAGGGCTTGAATGAGGTCCGCTTCACGGTCTGTGTTGCGGCTGTTGCAGATCAGCCCGCCCAGCCGCACGTTTCCGGAAGAGGAGTATTTCAAGATTCCTTTGGCGATGTTGTTGGCGGCATACATCGCCATCATCTCACCGGAGACCACGATATAGATCTCTTCAGCCTTGTTTTCGCGGATCGGCATGGCGAACCCGCCGCACACCACGTCGCCGAGTACGTCATAGAAGACGAAATCGAGATCTTCCGTGTAGGCGCCCTCTTCTTCGAGGAAATTGATCGCCGTAATGACGCCGCGCCCTGCGCAGCCTACACCGGGTTCCGGACCGCCTGATTCCACGCAGCGCACTCCGGCGTAGCCGGTTCTCAGAACATCTTCCAACTCAAGATCCTCCACTGTGCCCATCTCGCGGACTTTATCCATGACCGTTTCCTGAGCTTTGGCGTGCAGGATCAGGCGGGTCGAGTCGGCTTTGGGGTCGCAGCCGACGATCATCACCTGTTTGCCCAGTGCCGCGAGGCCCGCAACCGTGTTCTGGGTTGTCGTGGATTTACCGATGCCGCCTTTGCCGTAGATTGCAATCTGACGAAGTTTTTTCTCTGCCATGATGTGCTCCTCTCTTTTTGCTCTGTTTTTGAGTTCTGCCCGCCTGTCGCCTCCCCGGGGCGGCATCTTCATTGATGGGTCCGGGACGTGCGACAGGTGCAGGCGGTTGCAAATACAAAAACCCCACCCGGATCATCCGGATGGGGCATCGGTGCCCAGCGGCTCCGCCTTGGCGCCGCGTGTAAAATCTGCATTCGTAAAATAGAAAAGCCCGGCGGAGAGTCTTCCGTCGGGCTTCATTGCCGTCTGTTCGAGGACGCACAACCTTGTGGGCCTCGTGAATGATTTTTTTATAAAGCAGAAGGCATGCCAAATCTTCTGAAAATCATGTAAGTGACGATTTGGGCTTGTTTAAACAGGGTTGCAGGCTTGACTGCGATTGATTGACGACCTCCCGGCTTGTGTAAAATTTGAGCAACTGCTGCCGATATCGTGAACAATCGGACTCCGGTATTCTTTGCCTCTCAGTGGCCACAGCCGGAGCAGCCCCCGCTTTTGCAATGGCGGGATGAGGCGGGATGGAGCAATTGGGGACTTTCACGGTACGCCTCAATGCTTTTGCGGCTTATCCGCCAACTTCCGTTGGTTTCCCGGCCGTCCAGTATTTTCTGTTTGAGCAGCATCAGTACGCGGACCGGTGTGGTGTGCAACTCAAGAGCTGCGCTCTCAAGAGAAATCTCTGAAGAGTTCTCGGTGGTATTTGTCATGAATGTTCTCCTTTTCGGCTGGTCGCCAGCGGGGACAGGCGCAGTATGCGTTCCGTCAACAGTTCAATTTCTTCACGAGTCCTGCGATCAAGGCGTTTGATCCAGCGGGGGGGAATGGCTTGCGGGCCGTAGAAAGCACCTGCGATGGTCCCTGCTATGGCTCCTGTCGTATCGGCATCTCCTCCCTGGTTGACCACTCCCAGAAGGCACTCCTCGAAGGTTGCCGTGGAAAAGAGAAAATGGAAAACAGTCTGCATTGTTTCGACAATGTAGCCGCTGGCCCGCCCCCGGTAGTTATTGAAACGAAAATTCGGAAATTCGCGGCAAAGCTGTCGGGTCAGAGCGTGAAGGGCGAAGCGATCTGCACCAAGCAGCGCCTGGTGAACCATCCGGCCGATATAGATGCAGGCGGCATCGGACAAAGGATGGTTGTGCGTAATGTGAGCCTGCTCCAGAGCGCAGCGGGTGAGGAGTTCTTCGCTGCCGAGGGTGGTGAGGGCCACCGGCGCCATCCGCATGGCGGCGCCGTTGCCTGCGTCCCAGTCATTTAAAGGGCGCGCCAGGGTGCCGTTGAGCATATAATCGCGAATCCCTCTGCGGACCGTGGCGCCTATGTCCACAGGCTTGCCGCGCATCCATCCGACAAAATGGTTTGCTATCTCTTCTATGTCCCAGCCTCGGGCCACATCCACGGCTCTGCCGATGCACAGGGCCATTTCCGTATCGTCCGTGACCTGCCCCGGCTTGAGGCCCAGCCACCCGCCGCCGGTGATTCTGCGGTGGATACCGAATTCGGCCTTTATTTCGGCTGGGGTCATGAACTCGGTCGTCGCACCGAGCGCATCGCCGACGGCCAGTCCGAGAAATGAACCGCGAGCTCGCTCCAGAATTTCTGTCAGGGAAGAATGAAGAGGTTCGTTCATAACGTTGCCGTTCATCCGCCTGTAAGGACCCGGACCTCGTAATCTCCACCGATGACCAGAACCTCTTCCTCGCCTTTGAGCAGGGCGCGAGGGAGGAGATCGCTACGGAAAAAAATCTTGGACGTCGGCACATCAACCTGCATGACGCGGGTGCCGAATTCCCAGGCCCGTTCGAAATCGATGGTAAAGGAGTTCAGATTGTTGAGTCGAATGAGGTGACTGTTTCTGCCGAAAGATTCCAGAACATGCTGCTTCTGAAAATTCTGGATACCGCGAAACAGCCTCATTTGCGAGATCCCGTCATTTTCTCTTTCCAGTTCATACTGGGTGAATTCAAAAAGAAGGTCCAGTTGGGGCAGGATGGCGTTGGTGCGTGCGGCACCTTTCATGCGCTCGGTGAGATATGAAAAATAGGCCTCCCCATGGATATCGGCGATGGGCTCCTTGTGGAAAGTGGGAAGAAGGCCGATGCGGCTCTCCACCCAGCCTTTGAGGACCGCCCCTTCTACGGAATTCGATTCGAACATCCAGCCGCGCAGAAAGCGCAGATAGCTGTTTCTGAGACTTTTGCGACCGCTTTCCGTCGTCTGTTTTTCCCATTGATGGAGCTGAAAAGTGACATCCATGTAATCGTGAAAGCGCATGCCGCGCTGGACCCGGTCGCTCAGCTGGTCAAGATCCTGGAAGAGCCGCTTGTGGGCATTCCTGGTTCCTTGAATCGACAGCCGCTGCGGATTCCGGTTGAAATGACGGGAGGCGATCACCCAGGGCGGGAGATTGCAGAGATTGATAGCGGAGACGGACGCGCAAGGAGGCACTGGATTCCCCTGATGGGTGAAAAAACAGCCAGCCGATGCCGGGATTTTAATCAGCGTCAGCCTGGATCGGTCCCCTGCGACAGGATTATATGCTCCCGTCGCAGGATTTCAGATCAGATCTTTCAAAAGGCATGCCTTTGTGTCTCGAAAAGGCAAAAGGGGAAAGGATTGAACAGAAAAGAGAGTCAGGAACCTTTGCGCCTGAAGACATCCGCTTTGCGATCGGCGACCCGGTCGAGGAACAGCAGGCCGTCGAGATGGTCGATCTCGTGCTGAATGGCGACCGCTTCAAAGCCGTCGGCCTCAATGACCCGCTCGCTGCCCTGACGGTCGGTAAACTGCACGACGATGCGCTCCGCGCGCACGACATTGCCGGTATAATCAGGTACACTCATGCACCCTTCGCGCATGCGTTTCTTTCCCTCATGCTCCAGGATTTCCGGATTGATCATGACCAGCAGGCCGTGATTGTTGTCGCGCCCCATCTTGCTGTGGGAGACGTCAACCACGACGACGCGTTTCGTCTCGCCGATCTGGGGAGCCGCCACGCCGACGGAGTGGCCAGCGGCGTACATGGTATCAACCAGATCCTGGACCAGGGCCTCGATTTCCGGGGACAATGTCGCAACGGGTGTGCAGACCTGCTTAAGAACAGGGTCCGGGTAGCAGAGAATTTCTTTGACGGCCATGAAAGTCTAAAGTTCCACTGGAGTGATGGAGCGCAGCGTAATGTCGACCTGCATCTCGGTTTTAAGGTTCTGCAGGATCCTGTCGAGTTCTTCATAGGTGAGATCTGCCGGCAGAACGGCCTCGATCATCATGACATACACCGGCCGTGATTCGCTGCCCACCAGCTTGGTGTGCAGATCGGTGATGTTGACTTGGCGATCGCCCAGGGTTTTCGCAACTTTGTAGACGATACCGGGCTTGTCCGAGCCATAGACCGAAATCATGCACAGCTCGCCTTCGAAGTGAGGGGATTTTTCCCCGCCGGGTTTCAGCGTGCGCAGAAAGACGGACAGGTTGCTCTCTTCCAGGGGAGCGAATGCGTCACCGAAGCTGTCACGGTCGGTGAAATCCGGGTGGGCGATGATGAGAATCATGGCGAACTGACCGCCGAGAATGGAGCAGCTTGAATCGGCAATGTTGCAACCGAGACGATAGAGAATTTCGGTGACCTGAGACACGATGCCGGGACGGTCGCGGCCGATGATGGTCAGGGCGAAATGGGCCATATGGATCTCTGCCTCCCTTGTAAATAGGCGCTGCGCAAGGTATCGGACGAATGGACATTATTTTTAACATTCTCCGTTGCAAAATGCCACCCCTGGTTGAATTGCCGGGATTAAAGAAGGAAGTCGAACCGATCTGCCGAGACGTTGTTGACTCCGGACGAGTGTTTGATACGTTTATAAGAGTATAAAGTGGCTTTTCCCGGAGGTTGAGGATGCAAAAGGATCGTCACCTGAAAATCGAAAAAATCGGCCGTCATATTCCGGAATTTCCTGGATACCGTGCGGTGAATTTCAATGAAACCGACCGGCAATTGCGCCATTTTCTGCGGCGGCGTTTGAGCGATATCCGTGACGGCCTGCGGGAATCCATCGAAGGACTGCCGTGTGCGGGAATGCCCCGTCAGGCTCTTGCCGACTGTCTGCAGCGGCTGGAGGAGATCGGGCAGCGCCTTGAAGAACCCCTTTCCCCCCAGGCAGAAGCTTCAGCCACGCATGAACAAGAAGAAGCGCTGCTTGACTTCGATCTCAACCTCCTGGACAAGACGGCCGCGCTGTCGACCGCGGTAGACGACATCTCCCGCCAGGGCGGGGGGCCCGCGACTCAGACCCTGATCACTTCCCTGATTGAAGACCTCGAAGACCTCCTGCAGCAACGCGCCAAAATAGTAGAATCCCTGTAGGGGCGAGGCATGCCTCGCCCTGTTTCCGTCTTATATCCTGTTTCGACGAGGGGGACCCGCCCGTGCTGGCATTCATCCCCCTCCCCCGTGATACGGAATTTCACCAGGGCGACCCACCGGGGCGCCCCCACATCCCCGACGTTATCAATGTTTCCGGTAGGGGCGCACTGCGTGCGCCCTGCCTCCGTCACATATCCCTATTCAATGGGGTGCGGAATTTCACCAGGGCGCACATCGGTGCGCCCTGGTGAAATTCCTCACCAATATCCGCCGTAGGGGCGACCCGGTGGGTCGCCCTCACATCCCGATGCCCTCCATCTTGCAATTGCGGCCGCTTCGGTGTTCTGGTAGCATACGTTCCTGAAATCGGAATCGGTTGATCCTGCCAGGGGAAACCCGTAGATCAAAGGCCTGATGCAATGACCTGGAAGTATAAACGAATCATTATTGAAGCCGTGGTGATTTTCTGCCTCGGCGCGGTAGTGGGGCTGTCGGTGAATCATCGCATGGTCATCGATGCTTTTGCGGGCAAGGTGGCCTCGAAACCTGCCCCGCCTGCAGATTCCGCTTCTGTTGCCCAATATCCGGTGCCGACCTTTCTTGAAGAAGTTCTTGCCGAACAGGAAGAGGGCGCTTTGCTGGTCGATGCCCGGGTTGCCGATCTTTACCGCGAAGGTCATATTGCAGGGGCGGTTTCTCTGCCGCTGGCTGATTACGAGGCACAGTTGGAGCAATTCAAAAAGGACATCGATCCGGATCGAACCCTGATCCTCTACTGCAGCGGCTACGGTTGCCCCGATTCCTTCGACCTCGGACAGATTCTTCTTGCAGAGGGTTTCCGCGATGTGCGCGTTTACGAGGGAGGGATGCCCGAATGGCGCGATCAGGGCCTGCCCACTGAAGAGGGGGCGCCATGAACCGTCCTGTCTCCATCGCCCTTCATGTTGCACGTATCGCCCTGGGGGTGACCTTTTTCTACGCCGGCTGGATCAAGGCTCAGGAGCCCGTCGATTTTGCACGCGCGGTGGCCAATTACCAGATCCTGCCCTATGCCTGGAATTACCTGGTTGCGGCGACCCTGCCTTATGTCGAGCTGCTGGCCGGCACGCTTCTGGTGCTCAATCGTCGCGTACGACCGGCTGCACTGGTGATCGGTGCTCTCAACTTCGTTTTTATCCTCGCCCTGATTTCGGTGATGGCCCGCGGGCTCGATATCGACTGCGGCTGCTTTGACCCCAGCGGCCAAGGGCAAACCACCGCGCTTGAGGCGCTGCTGCGCGACCTCGGACTGATGGTGCTTGTGGTTCTGGCCTGGTTTTCGAGAGAGCGGCGCTCCGGCGCGTCCTCATCCTGAATGAAAGCTTTTTTCGATGGAATTCTGGCAAAAGCGGCTGCGTGAGAGTGTCACGACAGTCGCGCAGCTGTCCCGGCATTTTGCACTTGATGTCGATGCACTTGATCGCGTTTCCGCACGCTATCCTCTGGCAATTCCCCCCCATTACCTGTCATTGATCGAGCATCCCGGCGATCCCATCTGGAGGCAGTGTGTGCCCGATCTTCACGAGCTGGAGGACGGTGTGACCGATGCCGACCCCCTGCATGAAGAGCGCCTCGCCGCCGCGCCGCAGGTGGTGTATCGCTACCCGGATCGTGCTTTGCTGCTGGTGGCGGGAAGCTGTGCCGCCTACTGCCGTTTCTGCACCCGCAAACGCCGGGTCGGGTGTGCAGAGGCGCGTGTCACACTCGGTGAAGTGATGGAGGGGATCAAGTACATTGCCCGCACCCCGGCGATCAGGGATGTGGTGATTTCCGGCGGCGAGCCGCTGCTCATGTCCGATCTGCTGCTCAAGGAGGTTCTAGAGCGGCTGGGACGCATCCCTCATGTGGAGATTCTGCGCATCGGCACCCGCGCTCCAGTCGTCCTGCCGGAGCGGATCACCGAAAGCCTCTGCAGTCTGCTGCGCCGTTTCCATCCGCTGTTCATCAATACCCACTTCAACCACCCCCGCGAGCTGACTCCGGAGTCGCGCGAAGCCTGCCTGCGCCTGGCGGACGCCGGTATCCCGGTCGGCAACCAGACCGTGCTGCTGCGTGGCGTCAATGACGACGCTAAGACACTGGATAGCTTGTTTCGCGGACTGCTGCAGATGCGGGTGCGGCCCTATTATCTGCATCATATGGACCTGGTGCGCGGCACCGATCACTTTCGCACCCCTCTGGAAACGGGCATCGAAATCATGGACAGGCTGCGCGGCACCCTGTCCGGGCTGGCGATCCCCCAGTATGTGGTGGATCTGCCCGGCGGGCGCGGAAAAATTCCCATCACTCCGCAATATGTAGAAAAGCTGGGCGCTCAGGCGGTGCTGCGTGGGCCGGACGGCGAGCGGATCTCTTTCCCCAATCTTATAGATCTTCCGGGGTGAAGGCGACGACCTCGTCGATCGATTCGGCGCCGGTCAGCAACATGACGAGCCGGTCGACGCCCAGGGCGATCCCTGCCGCAGGCGGCATGTGGGCAAGCTCGGCGAGAAATTTTTCCGGGCAGGGGTAGGGGGGATGACCGCTGCTGCGGCGCTGCTCTTCTTCACGGGCGAAACGGGCGCGCTGCTCTTCAACATCGGTGAGTTCCGAAAAGGCGTTGGCGATCTCAAGTCCCGCAATGTAGAGCTCAAAACGCTCGGCGACCCGATGGTTGTCGGGCTTTTTTCGCGCCAGGGCTGCAAGCTCGCAAGGGTATTCGACAAGAAACACCGGTGTGTCGAACCCCAGTCGGGGTTCGATTTCGTCGCTGATGATTTCGTCGAAACGGTCATCGCTCAGTGCCCGGTGGGGAGTCGTGTCCGTGTAGCGTTCAAAGGCTTCCGCCACGGTCAATCGCTCCCACGGCGGGGTGATGTCGATGGTGTTCCCCTGCCAGGTCAGGCTGCCGCAGGGAACCAGGGCGGTGAGCAGCTGCTCGCATTCCGTCATCAATGCCGTGTAGTCCGCCTGCGCGCGATACCATTCCAGAAGAGTGAATTCGGGCAGGTGGCGGCGGCCGCGCTCCGCCGAGCGCCAGCAGCGGCAGATCTGAAACAGACGTTCATATCCAGCGGCCAGGAGGCGTTTCATCGTCAGTTCGGGGGAGGTGTGCAGAAACCAGTCTCCGCTGGTTTCCGGTTCGATATAGGCTTCGGGGGCGTTGCCCGGCACGCGGTAAGGCGTTTCCACCTCCAGGTAGCCGTGATCGATGAAAAAGGCCCGGATCATCTGCATGATCCGGGCCCTTTCGCTCAGTTTGGCGCGCTTGCCGGCAAGTCGCCAGTTGGGCTCCGCCATCGGCCGATTATTCCTTGACCCGGGTGTTGTAAGCGCCGGTGCGGGTGTCGATCTGAATCAGGTCGCCCTCTTCGACGAAGCTCGGCACTTGCAGGCTGTAGCCGGTCTCCACGGTGGCCGGCTTGTTGTTGCCGGCGGCGGTGTCGCCCTTGACCCAGGGATCGGTCTGGGTGACCTTGAGGTTGACGAAGTTGGGCAGGGTGATGCCGATGGCCCGGTCGCCGAACATGAGAACCTTCACGTCCATGTTGTCGATCAGAAAGTACTTGTCGTCGCCCAGGGTTTCCTCGGTGAGCGTGACCTGCTCGAAGGTTTTCTGGTCCATGAAGACGTAGCCGGTTTCGTCCTGGTAGAGGTACTGCATGTCGCGGTCTTCCAGGTTGGCCGGCTCAAAGGATTCGCCGGAACGGTAGGTGCGATCGAACAGCGATCCGGTGATCATGTTGCGCAGCTTGCATTTATAAAGGGCCTGCCCCTTGCCGGGCTTGGTGAAATCGAAGGCGACAATGACGTGCGGTTCGCCGTCGACCATGAGTTTAAGGCCCTTTTTGAGATCGGAACAACTGTACATGGGGAAGTTCTCCTTGCTATGGTTTTCAATGCATTCATCTGAGAAAGTATGTTGGAAACCCCGCATTTAAACACATAAAGGCGAGTTTTTCCAATGGAAATTTGATTGAAGGGACGCCGCAACAATTAATCTTGTGCCGGTAAGGCGAACCGCTTGCGGCAATTGCCTTATGTTGCGCCCTGTGCTAACTTTTCGCGGCTATTTTTACAGTATTCGATCTCGGCGATCTGCCCTGGTTGCCGAACTGTCCTACTGCACTCCAAGGAGATTTCTGAATATGATCCTGGCCAATGATCTCAAGCGCGGGATGGTCATTCAACTCGACCAGTCGCCTTGCCTGGTACTCGATGTCAGTTTCCAGTCGCCCTCTGCGCGCGGCGGCAGCACGCTGGTCAAAACCAAATACCGCAACCTGCTGACCGGGCAGGTGCTGGAAAAGCCCTTTAAAGCCGGCGACCGAGTCGATGAGGCCGATTTCGAGCGGCGCAAGGGGCAGTTTCTTTATCCGGCCGCTGACGGCGGCGTGTTCATGGATATGGAAAACTACGAGCAATACGAACTGGGGGCTGATTTATTTGACCCGATCCGGGGGTATCTGCTGGAAGGCATGGAGGTCACCATGGGCCTTTTCCAGGGGCAGGTGGTCAGCGTCGACCCTCCCATGAGTGTCGAACTTGAGGTCACGGAAACGGCACCGTCGATCAAAAACGCTACTGCGACGGCCCAGACCAAGGAGGCGGTGCTGGAGACCGGCCTGCGGCTGCAGGTGCCGGGATACCTGGAAGCCGGTGAAAAGATAAAGGTCGACACCCGCGACGGCCGGTTTGTGTCACGCGCTTGAATCCTTTTCGTGAAAACCGCGAAACATATTGGTTTTTATAGAAAGCCGCTTTCCTTCAACGGATTGGCGGCTTTTTCATTGGGGGGCGTGAATTTTTTTGGAGGGCATGGTGTTTGGCTAATAATTAAGTATTTGTTTTTGCGTTAATTTAATGACGTGTGCGTGTTGAAGGACCGGTTCTTTCTGTTACTTTTTCGAGGTGATGTTTTCTTTTACGCGTTATCAGATTTTGTGTCTGGAGACGAAAAGGAGGTGAAGATGAACAAAACTTCCAGGTTTTATGCAAATTTTCTTACGAAAGGGCATCCGGTCTATTTATTCAGTCGATGGGAGGAAAAAATGAAAGGAAGTACCGTTTCAAAGTCGGTGTTTTTTTCGGTGCTGATCGTTTTGGTTTCTTTGCCTGCTGCCGCACAATTGACCCCGATGGAAATTCTCGGCAAAGCGCTTTATTTCGATCGTGATCTCTCCAGCCCACCCAACCAGTCCTGTGCCGTCTGCCACGAAGAACGTGCGGGCTTTGCCGGTCCCAAGCCCGGCATCAATAAAGCGGGCGCCGTTTATCCCGGTGCGGTTCATCAAAGATTCGGCAACCGGCGCCCGCCCACGGCATCCTATGCCGGCGACAGTCCCGTTTTTCATTATGATACTGACGAAGGTCTTTTTGTCGGCGGCATGTTCTGGGACGGTCGCGCCACCGGCTGGGTGACGGGAGATCCCCTGGCCGACCAGGCAATGGGGCCGTACCTGAACCCGGTCGAGCAGAATCTGCCCAGTGAGGAGGCGGCGTGCATGATTGTGGCCGAATCCGATTATGCCGGATTGTACGAAGAGGTTTTCGGGCCGCTTGACTGCAGCGATTATGATGAAGACCTTCATCTGAAGGCTTACAAGAATTTCGCCGTTGCCGTTGCCGCCTTTGAACGCTCGGAGGAAGTCAGTCCTTTTAATTCCAAGTTCGATTACGTCATGGCCGGCGAGCCCGGAGTGGAATTCTCACCGCAGGAAGAGTTGGGTTGGGAGCTCTTCAACGGCAGGGCCATGTGTTCTGCCTGTCATCCGGCGCCGCTGTTCACCGATTTTACCTATGACAATCTCGGTGTGCCCAGAAATCCCGACAACCCCTTTTACGATATGGATCAGGTCTTTTTGGATGATGGAAGTGCGATCAACCCGGAGGGTGATGCCTGGATTGATCGGGGTCTTGCCGGTTTTCTGGAGAGCCTGCCGGAGGACTGGTTCGCGAGTTACGACTTGAACAAATCGACCGTTGTTGGTGAGAGTGAGGGTAAGCATAAGGTGCCGACCCTGCGCAACGTTGACAAGCGACCGGGGCCCGGCTTCGCCAAAGCCTATATGCACAACGGGTCGCTGAAGGGCCTGGAGGAGGTGGTGTCCTTTTACAATAATCGCGACGCGATGATTTCCGATGGTTCGATCGTTCCGGAAGTGATGGAAAATATGAATGTCGATGAGTTGGGCGATCTGGGCTTGACGAAAAAGGAGGAAGCAGCTCTGGTGGCTTTTATGAAAACTCTTTCCGATGGCTACCAGCCTCGCGGCCGTTAGCGCCTCGGGTACGCTGATCCGGTTTGTCTGTCAAATCCCCTGGATGTTTTTTCTGACCATCAAAGCCGCCCTGAAAAGGGCGGCTTTGATGTTTTAAAATGAAAATCTGCCGATCTCTTTTTTATTCGCACAATTGCGAAAAAGCCCATTTTTCCTGTTTGCAATCTTGCAAAACCTTGTTTGAAAAGCCCTGTCAAAGGAAGAAACCCTGAAAAACAGGGGTTTTCAGTTCTGTTCAGGCCGGGAGGACTTTTTCGCCTTTCCTGATCCATTTCACGAATCCCGACCGACCCATTTGCAGTTGTGCGAATCCCCCCATGCTCCTCTTCAGTGCCCTCCCTCTTTTGCCTCGTATACAAGTTGTTGAAAATAAAGCGGGAAAACTCTTTTTTAAAAAAGATGGTCTGTTGGTATGCACGTTGCTCATAGTTAAATACAAGCGCGGATAACCCGGCCCCTTTTCAACAACGGAGAGACGGATGAAACAGCACGGTGACAAAATATTGCAGCAAGCTGCCACGGGGGAACAAACTCGCCGAGCTGATGTAATTGTACCGTCTTCCGATGAGATCGTCGCGGCACGCAGTCATGGCCGCCGGGCAGCACCTCCGGTGGTCAAGCCCTTCAAGGGCAAATGGCCGCTTGCTTTTCAGGTTCGCTATGTCACAAGTCATTGTTCGCTCAACCCCACATTGTCTAAGGAGGACAACACCATGAACGCAAATCAGACTTCCAACGCACGCGGATGGACCGTTGCTCTGGCGGGCACCGGTATCAACCTGGCCCTCGGTATCCTTTACACCTGGAGTATTTTCAAGGGCGCCATTTCCGATTCGATCAAGGCGGGTGGCCCCGGCTCCTTCAACTGGGAGATGGCCTCGATTAACGACCCCTACGCAGTATGCTGCTTGATGTTCGCTTTCTCCATGATTATTGCCGGCAAACTTCAGGATGCTCTCGGTCCTCGCATCACGGCTATCGTGGGTGGACTGATGGTCGGCGGCGGCTTTTTCATGGTTTCTCAGACCACCAACTACTGGTCCTGGATTCTCGGGTTCGGCGTCTTGGCGGGGATGGGGATCGGCTTTGGCTACTCGGCTGCCACACCCCCGGCGCTTAAGTGGTTTCCCCCCGCTAAAACGGGACTGATTGCCGGTATCGTCGTTTCCGGTTTTGGTCTGGCTTCGGTGTATATCGCTCCTCTGGCCAACTATATGCTCAGCGTTGCCGGCCTGCAGAAATCCATGATGATTTTTGGTATTGCATTCGCGATTGTTGTCTCGTTGCTGGCACTGCTGCTGAGCAATCCCCCGGCAGGCTATGTCGCTGGTGGCGCTCCCAAGCCCGGTGCTCAAAAGGCAGTTGATTCACCGGAACTGACCCCGAAGCAGATGCTGTCCAGCGGCAAGTTCTATACCCTGTGGTTGGCTTATTTCATCGGCGCCGGCGCAGGACTGATGGTCATCGGCAGTGCCAAAGGCCTTGCGGCTGCCAGCCTCGGTGAGATGGCTTTTCTGGTCGTCGCCATCATGTCGGTGGGTAATGCCGCCGGTCGTCTGGTGGCCGGTGTGGTGTCCGACAAGATCGGGCGCGCCAATACCCTGATTATCCTGCTGGTCTTCCAGGCCGCACTGATGTTTGCCGCCATCCCGGTGCTCAGCGGCCAGGGTAATCCCGTCCTGGTAACCCTGCTGGTGACCTTCCTGGTCTTCAACTACGGCACCAACCTGGCGCTGTTCCCGGCATTCACCAAAGACTTCTTCGGCATGAAGAGCTTTGGCATGAACTACGGTATTCTCTTCTCCGCCTGGGGAGTCGGCGCCTTTGTCCTGGTGCGTGTCGCTGAAATGCTTAAAGTGCAGACCGGCGGCTACACCGCATCATTTGCCGCAGCCGGCATCATGCTGCTGGTCGGCGCCATGATGAGCCTGTCTCTGCGCACCAAGAAAGTTGCCGCGGAAGCTCATGTATCGGTTGGCGCTGAAAGCTCCTCGGTCATGGAAGAAGAATTCGAAGAGCAGGAACTGGCCACCCAGAAGACAAATCGGTAAATTTCTCAAAATAAATTCCACATGGCATGACAATGGGCCCCGCTTCGGCGGGGCCATTTTTTTGCGTTTCGCGCTCCGGTCTTACGCTCCTTTCTGCCGGCTTCCACCTGTTTAAAATTGTTGACTTTATTACGGTTGCACTTCGTGTCGATCTTTGCCATATTGACAGGTCGATCAAGTCTATAATTCCAAGTATTCATGCTCACCAGGAGGAAGCCATGCCGCGCCGCGATGATGTGAAAAAAGTCCTTATCATTGGTTCGGGCCCGATTATTATCGGCCAGGCCTGCGAATTTGATTATTCCGGAACCCAGGCCTGCAAGGCGTTGCGGCAACTTGGTTACCAGATCGTGCTGGTCAATTCAAATCCCGCCACCATCATGACCGACCCCGGCATGGCCGACGCCACCTATATCGAACCTCTCAATATCGCCAGCCTGACGGAAATCATCAAAAAAGAGCGCCCCGACGCGCTGCTGCCCAACCTCGGCGGTCAGACCGCGCTCAACCTGTCCAGCGAGCTGGCGCGCCTCGGCATTCTCGATCAGTACGGTGTACGGGTCATCGGCGTTAACCTTGATGCCATCAAGCGCGGCGAAGACCGCGAAACCTTCAAGGAAACCATGGCGCGCCTCGGCATCGAGACGCCGCGCAGCGAAATCGCCACGAGCATGGAGCAGGCCCGCGAAATCATCTCGCGCATCGGCCTGCCGGTCGTCATTCGTCCGGCTTATACCATGGGTGGCACCGGCGGCGGCTTTGCCTACAATCTTGAAGAATTTGAAACCATCGTCAGTCGCGGCCTCGCCGCCAGTCCGGTGAGCCAGGTCCTGATCGAGGAATCAATTCTTGGTTGGGAGGAACTGGAACTCGAGGTGGTGCGTGACTCCAGAAATCAGAAAATCACCGTCTGCTTCATCGAGAACGTGGATGCCGTTGGTGTCCATACAGGGGACTCCTTCTGTACCGCACCGATGCTGACCATCGATGAGTCCCTGCAGGAAAAATTGCAGGATTACGCCTATCGCATCGTCGATGCCATCGAGGTCATCGGCGGCACCAACGTGCAGTTTGCCTATGACCCTGCCAGCGGCCGTGTTGTGGTGATCGAGATCAACCCCCGCACCTCGCGCTCTTCGGCGTTGGCCTCCAAGGCGACCGGCTTTCCCATCGCACTGGTGTCCGCCCGCCTTGCCGCCGGTGTGACGCTTGACGAGATCCCCTACTGGCGTGACGGCACCCTTGATCGCTATACCCCCTCGGGGGACTACGTAGTGGTCAAGTTTGCCCGCTGGGCGTTTGAGAAATTCAAGGGCGTGCATGACAAGCTGGGGACCCAGATGCGGGCCGTAGGCGAGGTCATGAGCATCGGAAAGAATTACAAGGAAGCCCTTCAGAAAGCGATTCGCTCCCTGGAGATCGGCCGCTACGGACTGGGGTTCGCCCGAGATTTTCACCAGAGATCTCTTGAAGAACTGCTCGAAAGATTGGCCGAACCGTCCAGCGAACGCCAGTTTCTGCTGTATGAAGCGCTGCGCAAGGGTGCCGATCTGGATCTGCTCTACCGCAAAACCTATATCAAGCCCTGGTTTCTGCAGCAGATGAAAGAGCTGGTCGAACTGGAGGAGCAGATTCTGCGTTACAAAGGTTCCCTCCCCCCCGATGAGCTGCTGATTCAGGCCAAGAAAGATGGTTTTGCCGATCGCTACCTGGCCGAGATTCTGGGTGTGCCGGAAAAAGATGTGCGCGAAAAGCGCATTGCGCTTGGGCTTGAGGAAGCCTGGGAGGCGGTTCCGGTCAGCGGGGTGGAAGACGCGGCCTATTATTATTCGTCCTACAACGCCCCCGACTCGGTTTCGGTCTCGGACCGCAAGAAAATCATGGTGCTCGGCGGCGGGCCCAACCGCATCGGCCAGGGGATCGAGTTCGACTACTGCTGCGTGCACACGGCGCTGGC
>NPIE01002165.1_pt1 | contig 36337 bp, 37 predicted proteins | sample 8637661 | NCBI WGS metagenome assembly NPIE01 (sample SAMN07420842, study PRJNA396082) | bioreactor metagenome | isolation source: sample BA12 brine-fed electro-methanogenic bioreactor BA | place: Japan: Kochi | collected 2016-12-09 | reverse complement strand
AAGAAATATTGAGTGGCGGTCAAGATCACAAAGAAAAGGGATTTATGAATAGTGGAAAAGAGAAGTTATTTACGCATTACTTACTTTTGCCATCGCATCAGTCCGGTGTTTCAGATGTGGTACTCAATAAAGTGCGTCCGTTCATAAAACATACACACCCAACCGTGGGGTTTTCTTTAGAGGAAGCAAAATTAGCACATAAAGTCAGTGTATATCCAGACTCGATGTTATTTCCAGAAGAAAAGCTCAAAGAGCTACGGTCAAATGGCTGCCAGGTCGAGGTGTTACCAGAATCCGGAATAGAAATTGCAACGCTTATTCAAAGTTTATGATTTAGAATTTCGAGGTGACTCAATGGATTATCTATCAGAATCGGAATATACAGACCCAACCCCAGCCAAGGCTGCTATGCCGAACATAAAAGTCGTTGGGATGGGCGGGGGTGGTTGTAATGCTGTAAACCGGATGATTGAATACGGGATGCAGGGCGTAGAATTTATCGCCTGTAACACAGACAAGCAGGCTTTGAACAGTTCTTTAGCGGATATCAAATTGCAATTAGGACCGAGGTCGACACGTGGTTTAGGCGCAGGCGGCATCCCTGCAGTTGGCGAAAAGGCTGCCGAGGAAAGTGTTCAGATGTTGGCAGATGCCCTGGAAGGGGCGGATATGGTGTTCCTGACAGCAGGAATGGGCGGCGGTACGGGCACCGGTTCTATTCCAGTCGCAGCCAGGGTTTCAAAGGCTGTTGGTGCACTTACAATTGCAGTGGTGACCACGCCTTTCTCTTTTGAGATGGGAAGACGGCAGAAGAATGCCGCAATCGGCCTGCAAAAGCTGCGAAAATTCACAGATACGATGATCACCGTTCCGAATGACCGTCTTTTAGAGGTCGCGCCGCGTGATTTGCCCCTTGAAATGGCTTTCAGATTGGCAGATGATGTTTTACGCCAGGGTGTGAGCGGTATTTCTGAGCTTCTGACTGAGACTGGGCTGATCAATGTTGATTTCGCCCACATCCGGCATGTGATGAAATTGGGTGGCGGCACGTTGATGTCGATTGGAACGGGTGAAGGTGAAGATAAAGCAATGAAGGCGCTGGATCAGGCTTTACATCATCCTCTTTTGGATGAGATTAGCCTGAACACTGCCATCGGCATTATTGCTAATTTCAGCGGCGGTGAAGACCTCACATTTGCAGAGGTGGCCGCAACATTATCGCATTTGCATGATGAGGCTGGACCTGATGCTGAGATCATCCCCGGTGTGATCAACGATCCTAAACTAGCTCACCGGGCGCAAGTGATATTAATTGTCACGGGTTTAGGTGCACTGCCAATCGAGCAGGTCATTCCTGGTGCTGAGAAATATATCGTAGAAATTGAGGCAGAGGAAGCGAAACAACGCAAAAACCGAATGCCTGATCCTATTGTAAGTAATAAGCGAACGGAACCGGATCGTAATGATCAACGGGCTTATTCTTTTTCAGAACATCAGGCTCCAATGACTGCGGCTGATCTGGATGTTCCCGCCTTCCTCAGAAAACGAATTCGAGGATAACATGGAGAAAAAAGCACTCGACAAAGTTTGCAGAGAAATTTACCGAAAGTTTCCACCTTTGAAGGACAAGAAACCAAAGGTCTCAAAGCAAGGGAATAATTACTTGCTTGTGTTCTCTGACAGCGGGCGCACACCGGACGGAAAGACAATTCAACAAGCAGTGCGTGTGGTCGCTACTGAAGATGGGAAAATCATCAAAACATCAATGAGTCGATAGGAAAGAAGATGACCATTCACAAAATGACACAGGATTTTGAAATTAAATTTTGGGATATATTGATCTGGTTTATGCAGGAGGAGGGCCCCTTGAGCAAGTTTATGCGTTGGTTTACGGACGTTATTCACTCAAAAGCAGGTTTTTTTACCGTTCTGATCATCTTATGGGCAATCATGGGGTTTATCATGGGCATTGTGCTCGGCAGAGTGATCTGGATCCTTCAATTAATCTAAATCTCAATCAATTAAGAAAAAAGCCGTGACATCTCACGGCTTTTTTTGTCTTATTTGGTAATTCCTCATTCAACCAGTGGCACGATGTGGTCCAGAACATCAGCTTCATCTTGAGGCGCAGGCACATTCTTGAACAAGGACCAGTGTTCCTGGTGGTCAATTTTCCCCTTGGGTGGGATTGACTCGTAATGGCCAAGGCTTTCCACTTCTAAAATATCTCCATCGGTGTAAATCTCAAAATTCGCCCCAAAGTCAGGATAAATCCCATCGAATTGGATCGGGACCTGTTTCACGAACAGGCATCCTTTGTTGGCATAGGCTGCCCAGCCATCTGTCGCAAAAATGCCAATCTTTTGAGCGTGTTTGATTTGTGGGTCTTGTTTCAGCATTAAATAACGTTTTCCAAATTTCCAGCGTGGGTCACTGAGGTCAGTGTAGGGCCAAAGCGATAGTATGGATGTGGGAAGGATAAAATCGGGGTGCGGTCCTCTGGGTGGCAAGGGGAGGATGGCTGTACCCCCTGGAGCCATGACTGAAATTGCCCATGCGGCAGTTTCGACAGGCCACAGGTTGTGGTTGATCAGCGTGTGCGTCAATTTGACTTCAGGTTCATCAGGGGATAGTTTTATTTCGATTTGTTTTTGAATACCTGTTGTGGGTTCGGGCTGTTGGGTGATCAGCATCCCATTTTCAATTTCCTGAATCAAGACAGGGTCCAAATCTGGATAATAAGTACGTGTGACCGATTCAGGCGCATGCCATAAACGATGCCCGCCGAAGCTTAACCATTTTTCGGACTCTGTGATGCCAAGTTGTTCAGGAAATTCCTTGAACATATTCTCCTGTCCAATGAATGCAAATCGGATAATTCTCGGACCGACATCACCGGTAACGATCAACTCCACCTGGTCATTCGATAAGCGGTAGCAATTATTCCATCCGCCGTAGCTTACTTTTTCCATATATTCTCTCTTTCATTTGGTAGCTAAATTTAATTGATTATATAGCATTATAATTCAGTCTGAATGTTCTAATTTTGGCCAAATCACACATCAAGAGAGGAAATCATGAGTCTCAACGAAAAGCGAGCGATCAGAGCGGATGATCTGTATGAAATTGAAGTGATAAACGCCTGCCAGATCTCACCTGATGGAGAGCGGATCCTGTACGCGGTACAGTCAGTGGATAAAGACACAGAAAAAAAATTTAACCATCTTTGGCTGATCCCAGCAGAGGGCGGCCAACCTCAGCAATTGACGTTTGGAAAACACAGCAATACCGATCCTAGATGGTCCCCGGATGGAAAGTGGATCGCGTTTATTTCCAATCGGCAGGATGAAAAACAACCTCAATTATTTTTGCTGCCATCCTTTGGCGGCGAAGCACGGCCATTAACAGAGCTAAAAGGGGATTTCGGGCAATTCGAATGGTCGCCTGATAGTAAAAAAATTGTATTCCAGTTTCGCAAACATGACCCTGAAGATATTGAAATCAAGCAAGACGAAAAGAAAAAAGAATTAGGCCGTGTTGCACGACGTGTGGATAACAGGGTCTTTTTCAAGCTGGATGGTTATGGCTATCTTCCAAGAGAACGTTATCACCTGTGGATGGTTGAGGTCGATAACGGTAAACAGGAGCAATTGACCGATTCTGAAGTGCATGATGAAACAGGACCGGTATGGTCACCGGATGGCAGCAGAATTGCTTTCTTTTCAAACCGAAGCAACCAACCTGATTTACACCCTGACCTGATAGATTTGTTTGTATTTGAGATCAACAAAAAAGAAGAGAGCAAAGTTGAAACCCCTGTTGGGCCAAAGGGTAAAGCGAGTTTCTCACCAGATGGGAATAGCATCGCATATTTTGGTATTGAGGGCATCAACAAGGATTACAAAAACACAGTATTATGGGTTGTTGATTTGGATCCCCCGCGAAAAGCGCACTCATTGACATCATCATATGACTTTAATGTGGGGGGCGGGGTGATCAATGATATCGGCTCTGTCATTACCAGTGCCCCGGTCTGGTCGGCTGATGGTAAAGAACTTTTCTTCCAGGTGGGACGCCACGGACGCACAAGCCTGCATAAAGTCGATCTCTCTGGCAAAGGGATGGAAACCATCCTCAAGTTTGATGGGGTGGTAAGCGGATTCGGCTTTGATTCGTCCACCCAAAGGCTGGCATACATCCATGGTACTATGAAAGATCCCTGCCAGGTTGCTATGATGGACTTAGCCGAGGGACAACAGAAGGTTCTGACTTCACTCAACCGAGAACTGCTCGACCGGATTGACCTGGGAACGCTTGAAAAGGTGTGGTTCAAAGGATCTGACGGGAATGATCTGCAAGGTTGGATATTACAGCCGCCAATTTTCGATCCCGAACAAAAATACCCGTCGATTTTGGAGATTCATGGCGGACCACAGGCACAATATGGGTTCTTTTTCATGCACGAGTTTTATTACCTTGCGGCGCAGGGTTATGTCGTTTATTTTTGTAATCCGCGCGGCGGGCAGGGTTATGGTGAGGAACACACAAAGTCGATTTATTATGGAAGATGGGGCACCGTTGATTATGAAGATTTGATGGTGTGGGCAGACATCATGGAACAGAAACCCTACATTGACCCGGAAAATATGGGGGTGACAGGTGGGAGTTATGGCGGGTATATGACAGCCTGGATCATTGGGCATACCGACAGATTCAAAGCAGCAGTTTCTCAACGGTGTGTGAGTAACTTGATCAGCATGTGGGGCTCAAGCGACTTCAACTGGAGCTTCCAATCGATCTTTGACGACAAAGCGCCTTATGAAAACATCGAGGTCCTTTGGGAGTGTTCACCGATGAAGCATATTGGCAGCGCAAAGACACCAACGCTTGTGATCCACAGCATGCAGGATTTACGCTGCGCGATCGAGCAGAGCGAACAGGTGTATGTGGCACTTAAAAACCTGGGTGTGGAAACGGAATTTCTGATGTTCCCTGATTCACCTCATGGAGTCTCACGCACTGGCCGAACTGATCGGCGTATTGTGCGATTGGAAGGCATTCTGGATTGGTTTGAGCGCTATCTACAGTAAAGAAAAATACGGTTAAGGACAATCTATTATGATTTTCAGTGAAGGCTTGTGATAAACAAGCCTTCACTGGCTTTAAAAGAATAAAAATTTGGAAAAGCTGGAGGCAATTTCTTATAGTTATCGTTGAAAAGCATTTGTGTGAGATGGCGTTTTTTGGAGGTTTACTTATTAATGCGAAAAGCCCGCTGCAACGGGCTTTCCCTGGATTCCCTACAATTTACTAGTGGTTGTAGGAGATAGGAATGAATATTATTTCACTCAAATAAATTCTACATTAATGGTTTGGTGCTGTCAAGGGTGATCGAGCAAAAATAATTTGACGGAAAATTCGTGTAGTAATATCACGAATTTTGCATAGTTTTATCCATTATTGATGGCGTTGGAGTTAAGTCTTCATTAGGGTAAAATAGGTGATCGTGAAATAAAACAAAGATTTATGGATAGAGTATGAAACGCTGTGAAGTTTGTAACAAGTTAGCAGATAACGGAGATCGACGCTGCCAGAAATGTGGCACTGAATTCAAATATGATCCCAGGGTGACGCCTTTCTCTGAAAGCAGGATCATATTTGCTTTATTGGTGATCGCGCTGGTAAGCTGGGTGGTTTACAACGCATTGCCCCTAAAAATGCCAAATCCATCGGAATGCTCCCGTACAAGCTATCGCCGCTTTGATAGGATTGCAAACACATATTATGGGGATACTAAAAGAATTCTCCGAAGTGATATGCTTCTCAGTGCAGACTTGAGTGAACTGCGTGCTTATCGAAACAAAGCTGAAGCTGTTCCTGTCCCTGTTTGCTTGGAACCTGCCAAAGAAGATTTGATCAGCTACCTGAATGAGGTTTATTATATCGGTGTGTTTTCGAGATGGGGGGCATATCGTGGAGCAGCTTATCGCACTGAGAACGCTGGTATTTATTGGGACGCCGTAGTACAACACTTCGCCGAGGTAAAAGACTGCTTACCTGATTGTCCCTAATTTTCTAACAGCACCTAAAAAAGATTTAACAAGTGGGAAAGAAATCCTATTCTTCAGTGCTATTCCATGATAGAATAGGGGTATGAAACGTCCTTTACCGGATCAAGTTATCTTAGGCTTAATTAAAGCAAAGCCTGCCCATGGCTATGAACTGTTGGATAAATTCAATTCCCAAGCCCATCTTGGGAGGATCTGGACGATGAGCACCAGTCAGCTCTATGCGGTTATAAAACGGTTGGAGGAAAGCTCGCTCATCACTGGAATGCAAATTGAAGCCGAAGGTGCGCCGCCGCGCATCATATACACCATTACCGATGCAGGCGAAAACGCATTGTTGAACTGGTTATTTGATCCTCATCCGCCAACAAGCATTCACCGCTTGAGGATTATGTTTTTAAGCCGTTTGTATATTGCCGACATTCTCAACCTGCCTGTAGCGCTTATTTTTATAAATCAGCGGAAGGTTTGCACTGACCAAATTGAGAAATTTCAGTTAGAAAAGACGCGTGTGGGTTCAAAGCTTGAGATGCTGACAATCGGCTTTATCATTGGTCAGCTCGAATCAGCACTCGAATGGCTGGAAGAAGCCGAAAACCAATGGGAGGAAAATCGTCAAAAACACCTAAACACCGAGGATAATGATGAATAAAAAGAAATTTCGTATAGTCATTTTTTTAATAATTGCAATCTTACTATTACCAAGTTGCACCAAACAACTCTATGCAACGGATTATCAATCTTCAACTTCAGATGGAATGGATCCAACAAATTCCGCGCAAAATGTTGATGAACCTTTAAAAGATGCGACTGATAAAGAAAGGGTAGAAACAGCTAAGGAGATCCGCTTTACAATCAGGGCGGATACGCAGCTCAAACCAGCAGTGACACTGCTTTATCAATCGTTTTTTGATGGTGAATCGCCTGTATTTGTCGATGATGGAGAAGATCTGCTGGTAAAGGTGTGGCCATCTGCTATGGAAAAATTAGAATTTCAGCCGACTTTACATGCATTTTTTATGTATGGTGCAGCCATGATCCCACAAACACAAAACGAAGAAATCGCGGCATTCGTTGATTTTTCTGTGTCGTTGGATGGGCAGGAAATATTAATTGAAAAAGGCGAGCTGGTAGGTCCGCAAATAGCGGTCGTCGATCAGACTGAAGCCGATCGGGTTATCTATCCGCCGTTGAGACGGGTAATCTCAACCTATGGCCCATCGACAGCATTTGTTTACAGCGTTGGGGCAGAAGATCGGCTGGTCTCAGCTTCCTATCTTGGTGCGCGTGATCCCTTAGGTGCTTCGGTGATGGAAAAAATTGATCCCAGATTCCCTGAAATAATGGGGGATGATTATTTTTCTCAAGAGGATTTCAGCATTGAGCAAGCTGCTGTCTTGGATCCGGAATTGATCTTAACCAGTGCGCGGACTGCCTGGCTGGACACTGCGCAGGAGTTAGGAATTCAAATCTTTCTTTACGACGCAGAGACACCTGAGAGTTTGAAAGCAGCAGTCGCCAAAACAGGTGAGCTGTTTGGACCGAATACTTCTGCACAGGCTGCTGCTTGGATAGCTTATTATGAAAATGTTATTGATGAGATAAAAGGAAAAACAGCTGCGCTTCCTGAAGACGAACGACCTCGTGTCTTGTTTACGGGCACACAGCCTTTGCGCGTTGCCAGCGGCGAGATGTATCAAAGCCGGATCATTGAATTCGCTGGTGGAATTTCCGCGAGCGGCGAGTTGCAGGGTTATTGGAATGATGTTAACCTGGAGCAAATTGCTATCTGGGATCCTGATATCATCATCGTCCCGTCATATGGCGGCGCCAGCGTAGAAGCAATCACAGATAGCGAAGCATGGCAAATCCTGGATGCTGTTCAGGAGGGGCGGGTTTATCAAATGCCCAAACTTGTCGCTCCATGGGACACACCTGCACCAGATTCAGTGTTGGGCATCGTGTGGTTAGGTGAACTGCTTCACCCAAATCTAATTGAAGTAGAGTGTGTAGAGGAGGCAGAATATTTCTACAGCACATTCTATGATTATCGGATCACACAAGAGGAACTGGACATCGTTTGTGGATATGATTAAACGACAAGTAATTTCATCAAAAAGGGCAATCTATGGGATATTAATCGTTTTATCGGCTGGGCTTTTCCTGATTTCTCTCACACTGGGGCGGTATCCGATTACGCCTGGCGAAGTATTACGAGTTTTATTGTCCCCAATATTTCCTAAAATTGCACTCGGTATCCCAGAAGTGGCACGCCGTTTGATCTTATTGGTGCGGCTGCCGCGCATTTTAGCAGCACTGTTAATTGGCGCCAGCTTTGGCGGGACCGGGACAGCCTTTCAGGCGATATTTAAGAATCCCCTGGTAGATTCCAACATTCTTGGTGTGACCTCTGGGGCAGGATTTGGGGCTGCATTGGCATTATTGTTGATGGGGACAGGGTGGCAGGTACAACTGTCGGCTTTCTTGTTTGGTTTGGCTGCGGTATCACTTGCTTTTGCAGGCAGCAGATTATATAAAACCACACCGCTATTAGTGCTTACGTTGATGGGTATCCTGATTGGTTCTTTATTTTCATCACTGACAGCGTTAATTAAATATGTGGCAGATCCATTAGATACATTGCCTGCGATTACCTTTTGGCTGTTGGGCTCCCTTGCAAGCACCACCTGGGATAAGATCGGGCTGCTTGCGGTGATTACCGTAAGCGGATTATTTTTATTGTTGCTTGTTCGCTGGCGGTTAAATATTCTTTCTTTGGGAGAAGTAGAGGCGCAATCATTGGGGATGAACCCGACTCAACTGAAGTTGATTATCATCATTATCTCAACGCTGATGACCGCGTCGGCTGTATCGGTAAGCGGTGTGATTGGCTGGGTTGGTTTAGTCATCCCTCATGCTGGGCGTTTATTAGTCGGTCCTGATCATAAATACTTACTACCGGTCTCCATCAGCCTCGGCGGCATTTTTTTGCTTCTGATTGACAATATCGCGCGCACGTTACTTCCGGGCGAAATCCCTCTGGGGGTGTTGACAGGACTGATTGGTGTGCCGATTTTTATTGTTCTTTTACGTCATAAGCAAACAGGATGGTGAGCATGAAAATGAGTGCTGAACATCTCAGCTTTGCTTATATTCAGGGGAAGACCATCTTACATGATGTATCCCTTGAGGTCAAGGCTGGCGAAATTTTGTATGTATTGGGGCCAAATGGGGGGGGGAAATCAACGTTGTTATCCTGCCTGGCTGGGTTGCTACAACCTGATTCTGGAAAAGTTTACTTGGCGGAAAAACCTTTAGCTGAATTTGAGGCGGCTGAACGTGCCAGGCTGATAGGAATGATCCCGCAAATGCATGTCCCATCCTTTGCCTATACTGTCGAAGAGATGGTGATGATGGGAAGAGCGCCTCATTTGGGATGGCTGGAGTCTCCGTCCAGAGTTGATCATGAAATTGTCCAAAACGCATTAGAACAGGTCGGCTTGTTGGAGCTTAAGGGCCGCCCTTATACTGAAATTAGCGGCGGAGAACGGCAGCTCACCTTAATCGCTCGTGGATTAGCCCAAAAGTGCCAGATTCTGTTAATGGATGAGCCTTCTGCCCATCTGGATTTAAGTAATCAATATCGGATACTGGAAATCATTCAGCAATTAAGCCACAGGGGTTTATCCTTCATCATCACATCCCATTCACCAAACGATGCATTGGCAACGGCAGATCGGGTTTTATTGTTAAATAGCGGCTGGGTGACAGCTTACGGCCCGCCAGACGAAGTATTGACCGAAGATTTATTATCAGCGGTTTATGGGGTTCGCACAGAGATCATCTATGAAACGATCAGAGGACTGGGAAAACCGCGAGCTGTTGTGCCACGCCGTCCAGAAACGATTGACCCCCAATCCATGGAAATAGAAGGCAGCCTGCTTTGGAAAGTGTTCGAAAAGCGTTACAAACAACCTCAACGCATTCTTGTGACAGGCATGAGCGGAGCAGGCAAGACCACCTGGTGTTCTAGATTGGTTGAGCTAGCAAGAGCACGGGGGATGTCTGTCGATGGCATTCTCGCACCTGGAATATTTGAGGGACACCATAAAACCGGGATTAATGTCAGAAATCTCAAGACCGGTGAAGAAAAGCAGCTTGCGATATTGCGCCAGGATGATTCTGGTGATATTTCGACGCCAAGGTGGACATTTGACCCAGATGTTTTAGACTGGGCAAATGATCAGTTAGGTGAAATTATAGAATGCGATCTTTTGATCATCGACGAGTTGGGGCCATTGGAGTTTTTGAGGGGTGAAGGCCTAATAAAAGGTATGGATTTGATCGATCGGCAGGATTTTAAAGCAGCTTTTGTCGTTGTGCGATCATCATTGCTCCCGAATGCCCTCCAACGTTGGCCTGATGCTTTGGTCATCAATGGACGAATCTGATCCTTAAAGTTGATGAGGTTGTTCTGGTAAAATGAGGGGGATTATCTTTTGAAAAAAGAGGAATGATGCACAATATTTATCCGATGTTCTTTGATCCAGTTCTGAAAGATTACATTTGGGGCGGGCGTAACCTGGCGAAATATGGCCGTGCACTGCCCGAAACTGGACCGGTTGCGGAAAGCTGGGAGATCTCAAGCCACGAAGATGGCATGACGCATGTGATCAACGGTCCATTAGCCGGGAAAAGTTTACAGGAGGTGTTGAACCTTTTAGGCACATCCCTGGTGGGAACAAAAAACCAGTGGGCATTAGAAAGAGGTAAATTTCCGCTGCTGGTAAAGATTTTGGATGCCGAAAAGCGGTTATCTGTGCAGGTGCACCCGGATGATTCATATGCACAGGCACATGAAGGAAATGAACTTGGAAAGACCGAGATGTGGGTTGTACTGGATGCAAAACCGGATGCCGCCATTGTTTACGGGCTTTCAGATAATATCACACCCGATGAATTTCGAAAGTCGATCGATGCGGGTGAACTGGAGAAATCCCTTCATAAGATCAACATCCAGCGGGGGGATCACATTTGTGTGCCTTCTGGCACGCTCCACGCAATTTTAGAGGGGGCATTACTGGTTGAAATTCAGCAGAATTCGAACACAACTTACCGTGTTTTCGATTGGAACCGTGTGGGTGATGATGGCAAGCCGCGAGAACTGCACCAGTTACGGGCGCTAGATGTGATCAATTTTAATCAGGTCAGAAGCGTTTTGCATCCGCCAAAAGTCCTTGAAGAAACCTCGGAGATGCGCAGGGAGCGATTGTGTCAGAACAGCTATTTTACAACCGATCGCTATTACATGAAGGGTTCGTCAGAAATTTCGGGTGTATGCGATGGCACAACTTTGGAAATTTGGGGCGTGCTCTCAGGCACTGCAGAGATTGCAGGTGAGCCGATGTCGGCTGTGCAGTTTGTTTTACTACCAGCAGCGTTGGGGGAATACAGCGTAAAAGCCATACAGGATGCAGTTTTATTGCGGTCTTTCGTCCTTTAAAAATAAAAGGGAATATTGGGGAGTTGATCTCTTAAAAGAAAAAGGTCTGGCGACCATCGCCAGACCTTTTGATATTTGCGTCTTGAATTACTAATTTACTCGAAAGCCTCTTCAGGCTTCCATTCTTTCCAAACTTTGCCAGCTAATGCAGGACCCGGTTTGAGGGTTTTCTTGCCTGGATGCCAACCAGAAGGAGTGACCTCTCCCGTCTTAACCACATGCTGGAAGGCTTGCACCTGCCGGATCAGCTCGGAAACATTGCGGCCAACTTCAGGTGTTAGGACTTCCATAGCACGAATGACAAAGTCTGGATCGATGATGAAACGGCCGCGAATGTCAACGCCGCTATTTTCATCATATACGCCATAAACCTCACCGACGCGACCACCCGCATCTGAAAGTAGTGGGTAGGGGACTCCGCCCTCTACCATCTTGGATAATTCAACTTCTTGCCAGATTTTATGGGCGAAATGGCTATTGGTGCTGATTGCTAATACTTCCACACCCATTTTCTGGAGTTCATCATATTTAACAGCGACCGCTGTTAGTTCGGTCGGTCAGACAAAGGTGAAATCGCCCGGATAGAAACAGACGACAATCCATTTCCCCTTATAATCTGATAATCTGACGTTTTTAAACCCTTCACCGACAAAAGCTGTCAATTCAAAATCTGGTGCGGGTTTACCAACGCGAGCTTGTACCATAGGTACCTCCTTTTTTACTTGGGTTTGAGTTGGTTCTGGTTGTTCATCTTCGGTGATGATTGGACCAGGCGATGGTTTTGCACATCCGGCTGGAACTTCTGGCATATGTCCTCCTTGTAAATATTTAGACGCAAATAGGTGCTACCTGAATTGTATCATTAATTATGTAATGATCATTTCAATACTATCAATGAGTCTAAAATAAGATTTCATGCCTCCTTTTTCGAAAGCGGCATCGAGGCCAAAATTTTATTCAATTCATCTGCACCTATGTAATCCTTGACGGTTACCTTTTGATCGGTTACGCCATCTACATTTTTTATAGCCTCAATGATTTCTAACACAAGTGGTAGTGCGATTGGACATAGCGGTGAAGAAGGCCTAAAAATATACGATGCTGTGCCATTCTGGTCAATTTCAAGATCCAGAATCAAACCCATCCGTACAACATCAGCACCTGTTTCAGGATCCATCACTTTTTGTAAGGCGTTGATCACCTCATCACGTACATCCTTAGAGTCGTTCATACCTTTCCATCCTGATTGAATAATCTTTCATAAATTACATTCCAGATTTTCTCAATTGTTTTTGAAGTAACGGAATTCGGAGAATATTGTGTGATTGGTTGCGCTGCGATCATTGCTTTTGGAAAATCCTCATCAAATGGGATCTCACCGCACACTTCAAAATTTTCGGATTTAGCAAGCGCTTTGATTTGAGCGGTGCCCTCCGGGTAAAGATCTGATTTGTTGATACAAATTAATGTTGGGGTGTCGAAATGCTTGAGCGTTTGGAGAATTCGGTTTAGATCATGAATCCCTGCAACGCTGGGCTCCGTGACGACCAGTGCAAGATTTGCCCCGGCACTAGCAGAAATCACCGGGCACCCGATGCCAGGTGGGCCGTCAACGAGCATCAAGGATTTTTGATGTTCTTCGGCAAATAATTTGGCGTTTTGTTTTACCATTGTAACCAATTTCCCGGTGTTTTCAGCTGCCGGGAATAATTCTGCATGGAATAAATCGCCAAAAGACGAAGTTGAGTAATACCATTCTCCTTCTTCCTGAACCTCCATATGAATCGCTGTTGTTGGACATCCATACACACAGGCACCACAGCCATCGCATAATAGATCGATTATCTGGTGCGTTGGTTGATCATTAGTGGGGCCTTTGATGGCGTGATATCGACAAACATCATAACAAAATCCGCAATTGATACAATTTTCTGGTTCGATAAATGCCAATTTACTGCCTGTAAACCGGTGAAACTCCTGTTGAACGGCATCCATGACCAAGGCAAGGTTTGCAGCGTCAACATCTGCATCCACATAGACACCCTCAACGAGTTTTGAAGAGATATCGATTAAGCCTGCACAAATACTGGTTTTCCCTGTGCCTCCCTTACCGCTCAAGATGACACATTGCTTAATGGGTTTGGATCTTGTTAACATGATTAAGCGCTCCCCTTTGCATAAAGTTCGAGGATACTGCGATGTAAAGACCGGAATTCAGACTGATATTGCGGCAGAAAATCTGTCAGAACGTTGCCACTGGCAAGCCCAAGCGCAATCTCGCTATCGTAAGGAATTTTCATCAATATCGGATAGGGCGTACCCTCTAAAAACGATTCAAGCTGTTGATTGCCAACCCCATCCCGATTGATGATCACGCCGCCCGGCGTACCATTGGTCGTTAAGACACCGATCATTTGTTTGAGGTCATGTAATCCAAAAGGTGTTGGTTCAGTAACCAGCAATACATAATCAGCATCATGCACAGTTGCCAGGACGGCACAAGATGCGCCTGGAGGGGAGTCGAAAATAATGATCTCGCTTTTCTCTTTGACTAAGTCTTTTAGCTGGCGGATGATGGGGGTAGCCATGGGTTCACTGATGGTTAACTCACCCATTAAAAAATCTATCCCCTTGGTTGTTGACCCTCGGCTCATTTTTCCGATTTGGTGGAGAATTTCTACAATTGCATCCTCTGGACAATAAAGCGAACAAGTGCCGCACCCATGACAAAGTTGTGGGAAAACAAGGATGCGCGTCCCGATTTGAGCCAAGGCATGGAATTCACAAATTTCCACGCATTTTCCACAAGCTGTGCAGCGTTCTTCATTGATTTCAGGGATCATGATCACGGCTGGTGATGACCAATTGATGCTTGGCTTCAAAAAAAGATGCGCATTTGGCGCTTCCACATCACAGTCAATCAGTTGAACACTGTGTTCTGAAGCGAGAACAGACGCCAGACTGGTGGCAACCATCGTTTTGCCTGTCCCGCCTTTGCCGCTGGCAACAGCAATTTTTAAGGGCGTCATGTTTAGTGCTCAGCCTCTTGTAATTTTTCGTCTTTGTAAGCATCAATCACAGACTGCACAGTACGATAATCTCCATCGAATGTGATCATGCGAATATTTGCGTGAGTAAGTGCGTAATGGGCATTGGGGCCGAACCTGCCGCTTAACGCAGCAGATGCCTTCTTATCAATTAAAAATTGTGAGGCTGCCACGCCTGCGCCTCCTGATTCAGAAACGGCAGGATTCTCATGCGCTTTCCAGGAATCATCTTCCAGATTGAATTCTATAAAATAAGGTGCTCTTCCAAACCTGAGGCTGGGTTCGCTTTGCAGGGTATCGCCATGGCTTGAAATCATCAATATCATTATGTCTCCTTTAATCTTCTCTTTTTAATTGTATTTGTATTATAATTATATCTGTCTATTGACAATATGCAAATAGTACAATAGTATATAGACAAAAGGAGCAACAAATGTATAACGATCAAAATAATGAAGCAGGCGGTGGATTCGGACGCGGTAGGGGAAGAGGACAACCTCGCGGACGGGGCAGGGGAAGGGGAATGCGTTGGATGGGAGAATACTCACTGATGGATGTCCGCCTGGTAGAGCCAGCGCTTTTAGCGTTCTTACAGGATGAAAACCTTCACGGTTATGCATTACTTGAGAAACTAGAATCGATTGGTTTAGGGACAATCAATCCGAGCGTGATTTACCGAATTCTACGTGAATATGAAGAGGTTGGTCTGGTAGAGTCCGACTGGGATACTACAGATACGCAAGGACCACCCAGACGGGTATATAAATTGACAGATAGCGGCAAAGCTGCACTACAGCGTGCATCCTTGTCATTGGTTGAAACGGCTGAAAGAATTAAGAAAATTTTGACCATTATCAATGAGTAGGTTTAATAAATTTAATAATAAATATTCCGATCTTTAGAAAGGAGGTGAAAAAATGCCTGGATATGATGGAACTGGTCCACGGGGTACAGGCCCTGTAGGGCGAGGGTTAGGGCCTTGCGGTAGAGGAGCGGCGCGTGGGGGACGAGGTTTTTTGGGTTTCAGACGCGGCTTCCGAGGTTGGGGGCCTGGTTTCGCTTGGTGGAGTCAAACAAATATAGATGAAAAATCGCAGCTTGATTCCGAGAAACAGTGGTTGACAAGCCAATTAGAGATGATCAATCAAAGATTATCAGATTTTGAAGAAAAATAAATATGAGACCCGGTGATTGATAGTGATTGCCGGGTCATTTGTTTAAAGAATTAAGTAATTCACGCAAGATGAGGATTTATTCCGAATCGCTATCTATGATTTTCGCAAACAAATCATCAGTGTCTGTTTTGTTGCACAGCTCAATGCCCTCTGTCATCACTGTGGCGGCACCCGCAGCGATGCCGTATTGTGTCGCTTTGCGTATATCAGCGCCTTGCGACAGTTTCAGAACTATACCTGCGACCATACTATCTCCTGCGCCTAATTTGCTGCGGATAGGGACCGTAGGTGAGCGCAGTTGCTCGCTATTTTCCGATGTAACTAACAACGCACCCCCAGCACCCAAGGAGACAACAACGACTTCTGCATTTCCCGAGTCGACAAGGGCACGGGCAGCTTCACGCTGATGGGTTTCGCTCTTGATATCACCGCCAGCCAATTGACCTAATTCTCGCATGTTTGGTTTTAGAAGATATACACCAGCGTCTGCAGCATCCTTAAGCGGCTTTCCAGAAGTATCAACGATCAACTTGCAATCAATCTTTTTTGCCAATTTTGTGAGAGTCTCATAGAAATCATCGGGCATTCTGCCTGGGTTACTTCCACTAACAACAAAATAGTCTGGTTCTGGATCAAGACCTTCGATAATGTTTAACATATCTGCCCATTCATTTTCGTTAAGTCTTGGTCCGGGCATGACAAAACGAAATTGCTGATGCGAATTGCCTTCGAAGATGGTGATGTTTTCTCGTGTGTCCCCTGATATTGGCAGGGTTTTATATTTCACTTGTTCTTCTTCTAACCTTAATTTGATAATTTCCCCATTCGGCCCACCGCAGGGGAAAAAGGCTAGGCTTTCCCCTTCCAAACGATGCATCGCCCTGGATACATTTATGCCACCGCCGCCTGCTTCGTGTTTTGGGAGATCACAGCGTAATTTTTGATTAGGAGTGACATGCGGAACGCCTGAAACTTTATCAAGCGCTGGGTTCAGTGTTAAGGTGACGATGTTCATATCCATCATACCTCCATTATCTCTAGTGAACATTCTGTGTATTTCATTATAAGATTAATAAAAGGACAACCCAAAATTTTCATCGGTGTATGGATATGAACTTTTATTTAATTTGCAAAGAAAGAAAAAACGTTAATCACACTGGCTTCGTATAGATATTGTTAAATAAAACAGTTTAGGAATAATAACTCTCTCTTTCAATGAAAGCCATGACGCGATGTCACTCAAATTTTTAGTTGATAGTCATTACAGCCAAGGTAATTCTAAAAATACAGCACTCTAATCAAAAGAATATTCTAGCCATTTAGTTGCTGAAGGTTCTTCAGTTAATCAAAGAAATTTTTCTTTGCCTGGATGTAGAGTATAAAAATCTGCCAATCACACTATAACGGGAGCATTTTGCATTCAAGAGGTTCATTAAACCCATGTCAATCCAGCCGGATACTTTACATGCAAACCTTTATTAATAATCTTTCCCAGTGTTGATCCGCAGTCTAGTATAATGAAATTTCTGATGATTAATTTCATAAGAGCTAGGAGTTATTATGCAATATGATTTTGAATTTCGTTCGCGCAGAAGCAATGTGATCTCAACCCATGGGATGGTGGCATCCAGCCAGCCTTTAGCGACTCTGGCCGGGTTGGATATTCTACGTTCTGGCGGGACAGCAGCAGATGCTGCAGTGGCTGTTGCTGCGGCTTTGAATGTGGTAGAGCCATTTTCGACTGGCGTTGGTGGCGATTGCTTCGCCCTATATTGGCATGCTGCAGAAAAGCGGGTTTATGCCCTAAATGGCAGTGGTCCAGCAGCAGCAGCCTCTACGATCGATGAAATCAAGCAAGCAGGTTTTCATCGCTATCCCTTGTTTACAGGTCATGCCGTAAGTGTTCCGGGCACGGTGGGAGGTTGGTCTGCATTGCTGTCGCGCTTTGGAAAGATGCAATTGGCAGATGTTTTAGCTCCAGCCATCAAATATGCGCTCGAAGGCTATCCGGTCACTGAGTGGATTGGCGCGGATTGGCAATTGATTGCAAACCAATTACAACGTGATAAAGTGGATGATTCACTTCCGAAACATCAGCAGCGTATAGGACCACGGCAAGCGAGCGCTGAAGAATTTCTAATTGAGGGACGCGCTCCCGAAATAGGAGAAATTATCCTCTTGCGTACTTTGGGTGAAACACTGTTGAAAATCGCCAACCATGGGAAGGAATATTTCTATCAAGGTGAATTTGCCCATCAGATTTGCAATTATGTCCAGAAATACGGCGGATGGCTTGAACCTTCAGATTTGATGGATTTTGAGGCAGAATGGGTTGAGCCTATTTATGCAAACTACCGCAATGTTCGGCTTTATGAGTGTCCGCCAAACGGGCAGGGTTTGGCAGCCATCATGGCGGTTAAGATTGCCAATGGTTTCGATCTGGCCGGGATGGATCAAATTGAGCGTACGCATATTTTGATCGAATGCATGCGGCTGGGCTTTGCTGAAGCTTTGCAATGGGTTTCAGATCCCAAGTTCTCTGATATTCCTTTAGAGCAATTGCTTTCTGATGATTACACCAGGGAACGCCGAAATATGATTAATCGCGAAACATCTATCAAACATCTGAGATCCGGAATACAGCCTGTTGGTGATGACACGGTTTATTTAAGTGTGATTGATGAACAGGGAAACGCGTGTTCTTTCATTAATAGTATTTATATGATTGGGGGAACGGGGCTGATTGTCCCTGGTATTGGTGTATTATTGCATAATCGCGCAGCGTTGTTCAGCCTTGACCCGGAACATCCAAATGCACTTGAAGGGGGGAAGCGCCCATATCACACGATTATTCCTGCAATGCTGACCCAAGATGATGAACTTTACGCCAGCTTTGGTGTTAAAGGTGGGTTTATGCAACCACAGGGTCATCTGCAGGTCTTGTCAAACTTGATTGATCGCCAACATAATCCGCAGCAGGCTTTAGATATGCCGAGATTTCGTTTGAATATTGACCTTTCCGAAGGGGTCGGCGCAGATGAACCTGGCGGAGAAGTGTATCTCGAAGAAGGCTTTACATTTGAAGAAGCAGCAGCATTACGGCGAAAAGGTCACCACATTTCACCAATCAGCGGTGTCCAACGTCGGGTGTTTGGCATTGGACAAATTATTCTGCGTGATCCGGCAACCGGTGTATTGACAGCAGGTTCGGATCCACGTAAAGATGGTTGTGCAATGGGTTACTGAGTTATTGCATACCAAAATGCGCTGCCAGAAATGTCTCTGGCAGCGCTTATTAATTTAAATGCAATTTTAGAATTCTGCCAGGCGGTCGAGATCTACAATTCCATGCTGGTCAAGCATTCGCTGGCGGTTTTCTGCCAGTTTGGATAATTGACCCCTGTTTTGAGCTAACTTGTTAATGCCAGCTACAAGGTCATCCACACCTTGTTTACTGGCACGAAAAATTGATTCACCCATCCAAACAGCCTCAACTTGGCTGGCACGTTCCGTGACAGGCAGGGACATCGTTTCGAAGTCAAAGTACTCGGGGAAAGCGCTCGGCACAGGCAGCTTTGAGAGCTGAGGTTGAAAAAGGTCATAGCGGTTCATTGCTGGGTATCCGGTATCAACTGGGATGCCTTCTTTTGAGAGTGCATAGCAGAAAACCTGATGTTCACAGTTGAAATAATCAGGATCGATGTTAATAATATATCGATAAAAACTTCTTCTTGTGTGCCGGAGATCCCGCTTGAGCAGGGAGATGCCTTCGATCTCGCTTAAGCTCTCCTCCAAATAGTCTGCATTTGATTCACGTTCCTGCATTTGTTCCGGAAAGCGTTCAAGTGCAGCCAAACCTAATGCAGCATGAATTTCTGACCAGCGGTAATTTACACCCATGGTGTAGTTTTTGCCGTCTGCATCTTTAGGACGACCGCAATCAATGATGCTGGCTGCCCTTTCTGCCATCTTTTCATCTTTGCATAGTAAAACGCCGCCTTCGCCTGTTGTCAGGATCTTTGCGGATTGCAAACTGAAGGAGCCGAAATCACCGATTGTGCCGGATCCCATCCCGCGCCATCGTGCGCCATGCGCATGGGCGCTATCCTCAATCACAACCAGCCCATGTTTTTTGGCAATTTCCATGATGGCATCCATATCGGTCATTTGGTTGGCGATGTGAACGACGATGATGGCTTTTGTCTTTGATGTAATGGCTTCTTCCACCCTTTGCGGATCGATACAGTAATTGTCAGGGCTGATATCAACGATCACCGGGCAAGCACCCACGACCATGGGGGCATAAGCCGTCGCCTGGAAGGTATAGGCAGGTACGATGACTTCGTCGCCCCAACCGATGTCGGCTGCCCGTAATGCAACTTCCATGGTGATTGTGCCATTCATCATCGGCACTGCATAACCGCCGCCTTGCATTTCAGCAAAACGCTCTGCGAACATTGCCGTATTTTGACCAGGATAAGGGAAGCCGCCCCAACGTCCTGATTTAATAGTGTTTGTGACGGCTTCAATATCTCGATCATCAAACACCGGCCATTGTGGATACTTTTCTGTCCGAATGGGCTGCCCGCCGAAAACTGCCAGTTGTGTCATGCATCTCTCCTAAAAATTTGAATTTAATTTCACCCAATACATCCCTTTATCCAAAGATGTTCTGGTGGGGAATAGTATACATTAGAATCGAAAATTACAGTGTGAAAATCGAAATTTCCCCCCATTATTCTCGTTGATTTTATGTAATCAAGTCCAGGGTGGATTGGATGAGATTATCTCGCAAGTCATCAGCAGAAAGGCCGATCGTCTTTGCAGCCAACAACACACCGCCGACGACAGGCGGTACGGAAAGCTTGAGAAATTTCGCCTTTGGTGCAAATTTTAAAACCGTCTCTTTAAACGGGGAAAGGTAAATATCCCCGGCGTTAAAGACACTGCCAATTAAGACTATTTCGAAGTCTTTATTCTGCATATTCAACTGCCGGATGACAGCATTAGTATTTTGGGCTAGCTCAGTGGCGGATTCTGTGATAATCTGATGAGCTATCAAGTCTCCCATCTCGGCAAGAGAAAAAATTCCGCGAGCAAGGTCAGAAGGCAAATAAGCCTCTTCCATCGCTAATGCTTCAATTAAAGTTTCTTCGCTCGGGACGCCGACATAATTCATGAAGTATTCAGTCAATCTCGTTTTTGGTCCACGTTGAGACCACGCATATGTGACTGCAACCATCGCTTTCCACACTAGCTCACTGGCGCCGCCGATTTCACCAAAGCGGATGCCATTGCCAGTAATCCGCCCCATCTTGCCGTTTTCATTCAGTCCACGCACGTTGTTGCCTGTGCCTGCATCAACTGCAACCCCCCAACCGTGTGTTGAACCTGCAATCAGGCCAAGCACCACATCATTCACATACTGATATTTAGCTTCAAGCGGAAGAGATGCAATGGCTTGTTCCATGATAGGTCTTTCTACAAGCCAATCATATCCCGCAAATCCAAAGCCCATCCCAATGATTTCCTCTTTCTTTATTTCTGCAGACGCAATAGCGCGAAAGAAGGCTTCATTAATGGCGGCAATCATTCCTGATAATTTCACTACTTCATAATTTCCGCTTCCTGCCTCGCCAAATCCCAACACATTGCCTGCAAGATCAGAAATAATTGCATGTGTCTTGCTTGAACCGGTGTCAATCCCTAACAAATAACCATGTTGAACAGATTGTGTCACATCTCGCTCCAGGTATATTTAGAAAAACTTGGGTAAATATTCGCAATTGGTTTTCAGCATGTCGTCTAACACTGAACTCACCTTATCTGCTGAAGGACCTAATGGATGCGTGAGTAATGCCTGGTAGGCAGCTTTTCGATCACCTGTCACTGCCGCCTGGGCAGTCAGGATTTCATATGCTTTCACCTGGGTGATCAAGCCTTCGCATACCAAGGGCAGGGCTTTTGCGGGGATTGGTACGACTCCACTCGCGTTGACATGGCAGGGTATTTCCAGTACCCATTCATTGTCCCATGAAGGCACGGCACCATTTTGGCGGGTATTGACGACATGAATTTCATTCAAATTGTTGTAATGGGCATTCAGCAGCTGTGTGGCTACTGTCGAATAATAAGCGCCGCCGCGTTGCATCAATTCGTCAGGCGGAGTGTTTAAATTTGGATCTGCATACTTGTTAATCAGTTCTGTTTCAATTTTGATGACTTCTTCTGCACGCGAGGGTGGCCAATTATTCTGTTGCGCGATGAATTTTTCTGTATAGTAATAATATCGAAGGTAATAATTCGGTAGCATTCCCAAAGCCCGGAGGGTATCCGGGTCGAAAAATGGGTCTTCTTCATGCTTCATATTTTCAATCATATTTTCCATGATTTGCGGCCAATAATCCTGCCCGTTGACCTCAAATCCATAAAACCATGTGAGGTGATTCAAACCAAGGGTTTTGATATGTGCCACTTCTGGGCTGAAGTCGGTGCCCAATATGTGGTTGAGTTCTTTTAGAATTTCCATTTTGGTCGTCAGTGTGGCATTGCACAATCCTACGGCTGAAACCTGAGGTGCGTACCTGGCAAGTGCTTCAGTAATCAAGCCGGAGGGGTTAGCAAAATTAACCAACAGCGCATGAGGGGCAAGCTCTTGAATGTCTTCTGCAATTTCCAAAATCACGGGGATCGTACGCAGCGCTTTTGCCATTCCGCCAACACCGGTCGTTTCCTGGCCGATTAATCCATGCCGCTTGCCCAAATATTCATCTTCTCGGCGAGCCTCCATTTTACCAACCCGAATTTGGGTGATGACGTAGGAGGAATCTTGAATTGATGCTTTTTGGTCGGTACTGAGAATGACTTTGAATCGGGCACCATGAGCATGTGCCATTCTCTCAGCAAAACCGCCAACTATTTGTAGCCTTTCTTTGTCGATATCCATGAGCCACAACTCATCCAAAGGGAATTCATCCTGCCGATCAATAAAACCTGAAAGCAACTCAGGCGTATATGTTGAACCAGCACCAATCACGCATACTTTGAGCATCGCATACCTCGCTTTTTGATTATGAGTGTCAAACTAATTATAATTGGCTTTAGATCGTCGTCCTTTCATTTTTCAATACTCGTTTGACTGTTATCGGCCACAGCATTTATTCGGTAGAATAATTCTATAAATAGATTTAATACTAGATTGTGAGGGAATGTGTTCAAACGAATAGTAGTCATCGTTTTAGATGGGGTAGGTGTGGGTGAGGCCCCGGATGCAGCAGATTATGGAGATGCCGGCTCGAACTCAATCGGTAACGTTGCCAAGGTGTTGGGAGGCATTGATCTGCCCAATATGCAGAAGTTAGGGTTAGGGAACATCACGGAAATCATTGGCGTGCCCCCAACCGTTGCTGCAGAAGGCGGATTTGGCAAGATGCAACCCCTGTCTGCTGGGAAAGATACTATGTCGGGCCACTGGGAAATGATGGGCATTTACCTCCCCGATCCCGCACCGACCTACCCTGATGGGTTCCCGGACGAAATCATGGATGAATTTGAGGAGAAGATCGGGCGTGGCACCTTGGCGAACCGGCCTGCCTCAGGAACAGAGATCATTAAAGAGCTGGGTGAAGAGCACGTGCGCACAGGCAAACCGATCGTTTACACTTCTGCTGACAGTGTTTTTCAGATTGCGGCTCATGAGGACGTGATTCCAGTAATTGAACTGTATGAGATGTGCAAAATTGCGCGCGGAATCCTTAAAGGAAAACACGCCGTTGGGCGGGTGATTGCCAGACCATTTGTGGGTGAGAACGCTCAGAATTTTATGCGAACGGATAACCGCCGGGATTTTTCGCGAGCGCCAGAATCTGACACCGTACTGGATAAAGCCTTCGCGGCCGGATTGGACGTATGGTCTGTTGGGAAGATCGATGATATATTTGTCCACCGCGGCATAACACACAAAAATCACACGCTGGGGAATACTGAGAGCATCAAAGCAACGCTCAAGCATCTCGAAGAGCCATTCAATGGGCTGTTGTTTGTGAATTTAATCGAATTTGACATGATCTATGGTCACCGCAATGATCCGCAAGGATATTACGGAGCATTAAAGACCTTTGATAACGCGATCCCTGAGATGATGAAGCGGCTTTCTGCTGATGATTTGGTAATTATTTCAGCCGACCACGGGGTGGACCCAACGACAAAAAGCACCGATCATTCCCGAGAGTTTGTACCGTTGCTGGTATTTGGCCCCCGCGTGCGAGGTGTCGACCTGGGGATACGAAAATCATTTGCTGATGTCGGTGCGACGATCACTGAGAATTTTACACTTGAGCCCCCAGAAATTGGCACCAGTTTCTTGCATGAGCTGACTTAGCCGAATAAGGAAGAACAATGCGCGTACGCTGTGCTGAATGCGGCAATGAAACAGAATTATCACTCGACCTCTGGCGATGTGATTGTGGCGGGGCATGGGAACCGGCAACGCTTTCACCCTTTGTTCCCGACAAAATCAGAACACAAGATCATTCTATTTGGCGCTATGGTGATCTGCTGGATGTAGATACCCAAACTGAAAAAATTCAAATGGGGGTGGGATGGACACCGCTGGTTACGGTTGCGATTAATGATCACAATGTGCATCTGAAGCTGGAGTATCTTTCCCCCTCAGGATCATTTAAAGACCGCGGTGTGAATGTCATGGTAAATCAGTTGGTGAACATGGGGGTCAAGACAGTGATTGAGGATTCGTCGGGCAATGCTGGCGCGTCTTTAGCAGCACATGCTGCCCGTTTTGGGATTGAAGCGGAAATTTACGTGCCTGCGTATGCGTCTTTAGCAAAACAACACCAAATCAAGGTCTATGGTGCAGGTGTCATCCCCATTTCTGGTCTACGCAAGGCTGCTGAAGAAGCAGCTCAGAGAGCCGTTGCCCCCGGCAAGGCATATGCTTCACACGCTTATAATCCGGCTTATTTAGTGGGACAGATGACTTCGGCATATGAATTATGGGAGCAGTTAGGAAGAAAAGCCCCAAATTGGTTGATATTCCCAGTCGCTCAGGGCGGGTTATTCTTGGGCTGCTGGTTCGGGTTCAGGCAGCTGCTCAGGGCGGGCTTGATCAAACAAATGCCGCATCTAGTCGCTGTGCAGGCAGCACAGATCGCCCCGATTTACGAGGCTTGGATGAATGGGCTCTCTATTATCCCGGCTGTTGAGGCTGCTGGATCAACGTTGGCAGAAGGGGTCGCAATTTCAAAACCTGTCAGGGCGAAACGCTTGCTTCAAGCACTTAATGAAACAGATGGCAGAGTTTTAGCCATATCTGAGGATGAAATTCGTCAAGCTCAATCAGCACTTGCACATCTTGGTTATTATGTTGAGCCAACCAGTGCCCTGGTTTATGCGGGGTATCAACAAATCAAAAGTGAAATTGACGAAAATGATCTTGTGGTGCTAACCCTCACGGGCAATGGGTTAAAAGGCTCTCCTCAAAGCACATGATCGATAAATCCCAATGAGTTACACGCTTCTCTCCGTTAATCACTCGATTGGCACACATCAGGAACTATGAGTGCTTATGATATGATTGTTTTGTAAAAATTTATCCCTCGGAAAGGCATCCATGCAGGAATTATTCGATCTTGAAACCTATTTATCTCTCAACCCAACCCAATTAGCTGATAGCGTCTTACACTGTCCCGAATGTGGACGTGATCACATGATCCCGATAAATAATGTGATATCAGGATCAGGTTTATTGCCTAAACTCCCTAGACTGATCAAAGAGATATTGGGAAACCAGGCTGACGTGGTTGGGGTTGTCTATGACCGCCAGATCGAAGACAAGATTAAAAGACAGGTTATTAAGCCATTGGAAGAATTGGGTTTGTCACTCGTTAGGGTTCCCCTTGGTCAAAAAGGTGAAATATTAGATGCATCAACCGCGATCGGAGATGAAGCGGCAGCTTCCTTGCCAGACAGTGTGCGCCTTCTGATCAGTGCTGGCTCAGGCGTGATCAGCGACCTTACTAAGTGGATCGCGACCCAGCGTAAAATCCCATATATATTACTCGGTACCGCTGCCTCCATGAATGCTTATACATCCATTACTGGGTCAATGAGTGTCGGGGATGTAAAAACCAGCAAATGGCTCGACCCGGCCTCTGCAGTCCTTTTGGATACAGATTTGTTAGTAACAGCACCCACACAGATGACCTGCGCAGGAATAGGGGATTTGCTCGCCAGGAATGTAGCGAATGCCGATTGGAAACTTGCCTCACTGATCAGGGGCATGTATTTTTGTTCTGTCCCATATCAGATGATGGCGCCTTACCACCAATCGATGCTATCAGGGGCAAGCGCACTCGGTCATCATGACCCGATACAGATGAAGACCCTAGCTGATGCGATTTTGGTGTCTGGATATTCGATGACGGTGTTAAATGGTGAAACGTCGCCTTCTTCCGGTGCAGAGCATATCCTTTCTCATTATTTTGATTTTCAACATCACATTTTCGGTTTACCCAAAAACCTGCACGGCACACAGGTGGGTTTGGCATCCATCATCACCAGCGCTGCCTATGAATTGTTGCAGGAACTGGATATTACCCAACTGGAAATAGACGAAATTGAGCAGCGCCGGCTTTCTGAGAGGGCGATCAAGCATGACCATCGCAGAGTCTTTGGTGAACATGGAGTGTTGTTTGACCAGGTTGCCACCCAAAAGAGAATACCGGATGATGAATTCCCTAAATATATTGTAGGCATATTAAAAAATTGGGACCGGATTTTTAATGAAATTTCACCTTATCTGCCGCCTTCAGAAACGATCAGAAAAACATTAGAAAGGGCTGGCGGAGTCACAAAATTAGTTGATTTACACCGCACTGAGGAAGAGGTCATCCAAGCTTTACTTTACGGTTCGCATTATCGTCCTCGATATACGATTCTTGATTTATGTTGGGAGTTGGGATTATTTCCCGAAATCGCGCCTGAAATTCTTAAACGGGCACAGGTGTAATTTTATTGGATTTGCTAATTAAATGTATGCATACGATCTTAGGGGGAATTTGATCGTATTTTGAGCCCTATGGCAACAAATCCATACTGAAGATTGATGAAATTTATACTGAAATCGTGTATTCTAGAAGAATAAAGCTGGTTTCATTGGAGGTTGACATGCAAACACAAGTATTCAGAGAATATCTTACCGCACGTCAGTTTGAATCAGCAGATATTGATCTTCAGGTTGATTTCATTCAAAATATTGAGCAGAATTTTCAACAAAAAATACCCTCTTGGTCGTTAGAAGATTTAAACCATGCTTCGACACAGGATTTGGTCAATGATCTCATTGATCAGGGTGAAAACAGCATCGAAAACCTGCAATATTTGGCGCGCTATGCCTGGGCAATTAACAATCAAGACATGTATAATGCCATATTCGAGATGCTGGATGGTTGTGAAGCAATGGACAATCTATATAAAAAATTGGGGGATTATGCAGGGGAGGATTTACGCGACATAATTTTTGAAGAAATGCCGCTTCCACCGCTTGGTCTCTCCCGCAGGGAGAAAACACGCTATACCTATCGAATTATGCACCGGATGAAATTGATTTTTGAAGAAACCACGATTAAGGATCTCCTGAAGGATTGTCTGCGGGATCTCCCCGATTCTCTTTATGGCGATGTGGAAAAAGATTATTATGACCTGTGCGATGGTGATATCGATCGCTACCTTATTTTGAAGGGTGAAAGGTTTCTGCAAAATCTGGTTAATTGCAAACTGGAAGGAAAAACTTTTTTCGGTCAGGTCATTACCGATGAAGTTATCAAATTTGTCAAGGAAAATCCTCAAATCGGACAGGGGGTGAGAGAGGGCAGCATTATTTTTGAGACGAAAATCCCATATAACACGCAAGAATATTTACTATCGTCTGATTATGATGAAAAACGATACCATTACTGTCATTGCCCCTGGGCTAAGGAATCGCTTAAAACCGGCGCTTTGCTTGTGCCCGTATGCTTTTGCCAGTGTTCCGCTGGCTTTCATAAAAAACGATATGAGCTCATTTATCAACAACCGTTAAAAGCTGAAGTTATCCAAAGTGTATTGCGCGGTGATATGGTTTGCCAATTTGCCATTCATCTACCTGAGTAAGTTAGTCTTTATCTCCAGCCTCACGGGCATGGTTTACATAAAGGATAAGTACATCCTCTTTGCTGATCAAAGAAAAACCAGCCTTAAGGGCTGTTTTTTGTGAAGCCAGATTAGATTCATAACAATGCCAGTAGACAGTTTGGATCCCATGATGGTGAGCGTCATTTAAAAATACCTGGGTCATGGCGGTAGCTAATCCCCGCTGCTGAAAGGGGGGCAAACTCGCTATCCCGACCTCACATTGCTGCTTAGTGTTATATTCCGAAAGACACCAGCCAGCTAATTGACCCTCCGCAAATGCGACCACGCCAAAACTCTTTTCTAAGAACGCTTGCACTGATTCTCTTTCTGAACACATTTCTTCCAGAAGGCTATCTTTTCCAATAAAATCGGTTTGGATGAGGGCGTGGTCAACTGGCTTGATCAGGAAACCCTGCGGTATGTGTATGTCATCGATAACCTTGTCGATTTGATAGCGAAAGCAGCGGTAACCGGTGCGGATCGGATTTAACGGCTGTAATTTGGTTTCTATCCATTCAAGCCATATTGGGTCATCTGAGGATAATCGAATAAGGGGAACACCCGCATTTAGGCAATTTGTTGATATCGTGTTTAAAATGAAATTTCCAAATTCGTTTGGATCCAATGCGTCTGGATCACCACTGATAAAAGCACGGTGTTTAAATTGAGCAAAAACAACCGCAGGATTTTTCTTGCTGTCGACATAAATATTTCCAGGTGTTTCTCCTGATAAGATGGTCTTGAGCACAGAATGGTGTTCCATACGCTGCAATCGTGGCTCTGCAAGATAATATTCTCGAAGTGTTAACGTCAACATGATTGGTACAAGTCCTTAATTAGGCAAGATAGAAAAAGGCCAATGATTTCTTTACGCTTTACCAGCACTCACCAGGCGGGCGAAATGTTCAAAGGAGCGATCAAAGGTTGCCTCTGCATCATCTGGGAAGGCACATGCTGGTAATTCGCGCATTCGCAGGTGATAAGCAATACAATCGCAACAGATGCCTTTACGCGGGCAAGGTGAATAGGAACAATTGCAGTTTTGTAAATTGCGGTCTTGTTTACATTCCATATTTACTCCTAAAGATTGTGTGGATAGATAAGGACAAATAGCGTTAATCATTCTAACACGATTAAAAATGCATTGGATTACTTTTTTTTGAAGACCTTCACAGCGTTTTTGTGACGTAAAATTAAGGTATAGTTATTCAACACAAACAGAGATTCAAAGGATTTGCGCATGGACAGTTTTATGACACTATTATTGATTGCAAGACCAGGGGCAGGTAAAAGCGAGATCATCAACTATCTTAAAAATACCCATGAGGAAGAGCGAATTAACAGATTCCATATCAGTGGTTTTACAGAAATTGATGACTTCCCGATGCTGTGGACGTGGTTCGAAGAAGATGCAATCCTTGACCAATTGGGGCATCCCCGGTTGCACTCCACACCAGATGGTTATTTTACCCACATTTATTTTTGGGATGTCTTGATCGAACGCATCGGCTTGGAGTATCAGAAACTCATGCGCGATTTTGAGGGTGACACTGTTATCATCGAGTTTTCACGCGGTTCCGAACATGGCGGTTTTCAACGGGCTTTCGATCATCTCTCAGATCAGATATTAGAACACTTAGCCATTCTGTATATTGATGTCCCCTGGGAAGAGTCTCTGCGGAAAAACAGAAGGCGTTTCAACCCTGACCGACCGGATAGTATTCTTGAGCACGGTTTACCAGATGCAAAATTGGAACGGCTCTATAAAGAAACCGATTGGCCCGAAATCATAGCAGGCAACCCTGAATATTTGCCCATTCAAGGCTATCATATCCCTTACGCTGTATTCGACAATGCTGATGATGTCACAACACCTCAAGGCGCGGCATTGGGTCAGCGGTTGGAAACCACATTGGCAAGGCTTTGGAAGCGATATCAAAAAACTCAGTAAAATATCCATGTCTGGGTCTTAAAGAGAACACCGATGCACATCATCCAGCAATTGAGAAACTTTGTCCGACTTCCTGCGGATTTATCTGTCCATCCACAGGTCAGAAAGCATTTCAGGCGTAATTTTCTGGCAAATGGCCTGGACTCTGCATTTTGGGTATTAGGCGAGAGTTTTGTCTCCGTCAGCACAATCCTACCGGTTTTCGCAAGTACCATTACTGATTCAGCCTTGTTGATTGGCCTTGTCCCTGCGTTGATCAACGCAGGTTGGTTTATCCCGCAATTTCTGATGGCGTCCTATGTTCAAAGTCTGCCAAGAAAACTGCCATTTACAAAGCTGATGGGGGCTATCGAACGCATTCCATTTATTTTCCTCCCGCTAACGGCATTAATGTTAATTTGGGTTCCAAGAGAACTTGCCCTGGTAATTTTTCTGATTGTCGTTGCCTGGCGGGGATTTGCCAGCGGCATGGTCGCCTTGCCCTGGCAGGAACTTATCGCAACAGTGATCCCAAGCACTGTCAGAAGTCGTTTTTTAGGCGTTTCACGGACGTTTGGAAGGGTATTAGCTGTGTTAGGCTCTGCGGCAGCAGGGGTGATCCTTGCCGAACTATCTTATCCGTACAATTACGCACTTAGTTTTACGATTGGGGCAGTTTTTGTTTGGCTATCTTACCTATTTTTCTGCCGAACCATCGAACCAGTGGACAATGTCGTATCTAGTGAAACAGCAAGAAATCGAAGACACAGGTTATCAATCGATCTTTCAGCTTACTTGCGGATTATTAAATCGGATATCAATATGCGTTTATATCTGGGAAGCAGGATCTTTTTCCAGTTAGGCAGTATGGCAACGGTCTTTTTAGCCGTTTATGGCATTCAACGCTTCAGTCTTCCCGATGAACAAGCGGCGGTTTTCTCAATCTTTTTATTCATTAGTGGTGTTGCGGGATTCTCGTTTTGGGGCGTGTATGGCGATCAGATGGGGCCTCGCAAGATGCTCTTGATCTCCGATTGTATCCAATTGATTGTTTTGGTAATCGCAATCATTGCACCTGTCGTCTGGGTATATTATCTGGTCTTTTTGCTCCTAGGTTTTTCGCAATCCGGTTACATGATCGGTGAATTGATGTTGGGTTTAGTGCTTGGGAAGGAATCACAACGGCCGATATATCTTGGATTGGCGCGCAGCATTCCCGGTCTATTCATCCTCATTGCACCAATCGTTGGTGGCGCGTTGGCGACATGGATAGGGTACCAGAACATGTTTTGGGTAGCGATATTATTTTCGTTGATTGACCTGGCATTTTTATTTGGTGTGAAGGAAGCACCCGTCGATGATGGACAAGTGTAATATTGATGTTTTCGTATAGATATATTACATAATCACTTGGATTGACACTTGCCTTTTGATCGGATAGAGTCCCTGAAATGAAATTTTGGATAATGGGTTAAGAAAACAGAATTCATCATCTATCAACAATTTGTTGGAGCAATACATGAAAAGAAAAACATTTCTGATCCTACTTCGAATCACTGCCTTTATGATCCTGATGCTTGTTTTGGTACCAAAGGTAATAGACTTTGTCTCTGCGCCTGAACAAGACGAGGCATTAATCGGTTATAGCACAGGCACGGTATTAGCGAGAGTGGACCTAATTGTCGAAGAGGGCGAGGTCACGCTTGGCGAAGCTAACCAGCCTTATCAAATCTTGGATGTGACAGTTCTGGAAGGAAAGTACGCAGGCATTCCCTTTGAAATTGAACACGGTACACGCCAATTGCGACGGGATTTGATCATGTTGGAGGTTGGTGACAGGATCATGGTAACTGTCTCTTCCGCACCTGATGGTACATTAACCGCATTTTTCACTGATTTTTATCGCCGGGATTCAATTCTTTTGCTTTTTGGAATATTCGTTTTAGTCAGTATTCTCATCAGCGGTTTTAAAGGCGTTCGCTCGCTGGTTGGTATCTTGCTCAGCTTGGCGGTGATCGTTTTAATCATTCTGCCTGGTATCCGCGAAGGCAATGATCCTCTCCTTGTCGGCATTTTAGGGTCAATTTTCTTTGTGGGGTTCAGTCTCTACATCATATATGGGTGGAATGTAAAAACCCATGCTGCAGTACTCGGATCTTTTATATCGCTGGCAATTACAGGCGTGCTGGCCTATTTTTTTGTGAATCACGCAAAATTGACTGGTTATGGCGACGAGAATATGTTTTATATCACGCAACTAACCCAAAACACTCTGAATGTACGCAGTCTGCTGCTGGCGGGTATATTAATCGGCACGCTTGGCGTGCTTGACGACCTGGTTATCTCACAAGCCTCTGCGGTATTTGAGCTGTATCGTAACAACCCGACTCACTCACTTAAATCGTTGTATAAATCTGCGATGAACATCGGGCAGGATCATATCGCCGCAACAGTAAACACCCTGGTGTTAGCCTACGCTGGGGCGTCGCTGCCAATGCTGTTGCTGTTTTCTTTCAATAACATTGATTATGGAATGGCGATTAACCTTGAATTTATCACCGAGGAAATTGTGCGCACGATGGTTGGGTCGTTAGGCTTGTTTGCTGCAGTGCCGATCACAACATTATTAGCGGCTGTGATCGCAATTAAGTACCGTGATTTAGGAAAACTAAGAACTTATCTAGGACCGCTCAATGAATAACGAAGATATGTATGATCAGTTCAGCCAATATTATGACCGTTTTATGAACTGGGAAGCAAGACTGGCTTATGAAATGCCCTTCCTGCTTCAAGAGATTAACACAGTTCAATCAAAAGCGGATCAACCAATCAAAGTGCTCGATACGGCTTGCGGAACAGGGCAGCATGCCATAGCACTTTCGAAAGCGGGTTATAAGGTCTCTGCTGCAGACTTCAGTGCTGAGATGATTTCAACTGCGAGGAGGAACGCTGATCAAGCAAACGCAGAAATTGAAATCAAGCATGCTGGTTTTGGTGAGTTTCATCATATCTTTCATAAAAACAAGTTTGATGTGGTCCTTTGCCTTGGCAATTCCTTGCCGCATGTGCTCAATGAAGACGATTTGGCGCAAGCGCTGAATGATTTTAGGGAAATTGCAAAGCCAGACGGGAAACTGATCATCCAAAACCGGAATTTTGACAAGATCATGTTAAAAAATGACCGTTGGATGTCACCGCAGACCTACAAGGATGAAGCAGATACCAATATTTTTATTCGATTTTATGACTTTGATGCTAATGGACTTCTCACCTTTAACCTGATCGTATTGGTCAGTGAGGATGGGGAAAATTTTAAACAACAGGTCATCAGCACACGTTTATGGCCGATGAAAAAGGATACTTTGGTCAATTATCTGCAAGATTCTGGGTTTTCAGAGATTCGGTTGTTTGGAGATTTGTCGGGTGCTAAGTATGAGGTCGGAGAATCAGAGAATCTCGTGATCACAGCTATATCAACATAAAAAAGCGAAGTCAAGAAATTTAACCTCACTTTGTGATTCTCAACAGGTTTCCTGTTTATTTGGCAATATATAAAACCCCGATGGTGTTTGGGCCGCAATGGCTGCCAATGGTTGCACCGGCAACGGTTATGATCAAGTTTTCGATGGGCGCTAATTCCTGCAGTTTTCCAACTAAATACTCGGCGTCTGCTTCACAACCGGAGTGGGTCACGAACACGCGCTTCAGATCAACATTTGGAAGGTCAGAATTAAATCTCGCGATGAGCCGATCCAGGGCTTTCTTGCGTGAACCTCTGACTTTATCCAAGACACCCAAGGTGCCATCTGGTAACACGTGGATCACTGGCCTGATTTTCAATACGCTGCCTACAAAGGCTTGCAGTCCAGTGCATCTTCCACCTTTATGGAGATAATCCATTGTATCGACCACAAAGGCAGTTCTGACCTTAGATCGTAATTCTGAGATCAACTGGACGATTTCCTCCGGAGATTTGCCCTGCTGTTTCAGGTCAACAGCTTTCAGCACCAGAAGTCCGATGCCAGTCGAAAGGTTTAGCGAATCGACGAGGTGTAAATCCTTCTTTTGAACATTTTTTGCTGCGAGATTAGCGTTTTGCATTGTGGCAGAAAGCTGTGAGGATAATCCGATATACATCGATGGTTGTTCAATATCAAAAAAATCAATAAATTCCTGGATGGAAGGCGCAGCTGTTTTTGGAAGCTCACCCGTTTGTTCCACGCTGATAAAAAGATCTTCGATTGTCAGATCGTTATCGTGGTAATCCATTCCATTGACCAGAACATGTAAGGGGATCATCTTGACATCATGCGCGGCAAGCAGTTGCTGACTGAGATCAGCACAACTATCTGTTAAAATGTTAAGCATAAAGACCTCGTAGAATAAATGACCAGATAATGATCTTATTATATCAGAAATGAACTCAGTGCCTGATGGTATCACGGGGGGGAGTTTAGTGAAATGAAAAAGGCTCCCCGAATAAGGGGAGCCTTCTAATTGTCGCATTAGATTACCCTACACAAAGCGTTCTCTGATCTCAGCACTGAGGTAATCCAAGATGGCTACTGTAATGGCGATGAACCAAACAGCGATGCCTGCCGCACCGTAATCGAGCATCCTGATCCATTGGGTAAGCAGGTAACCGATACCACCGCCGCCGACCAGACCGATGACGGTTGACATACGGATATTGATATCCCAGCGATAGATGGTAAATGATACAAAGGGAGGAATGATTTGGGGGACGACCCCATACATCACGGTCTGGAACCAGTTTGCACCGGTTGCTTGCACCGCTTCGATTGGGCCTGGATCGATCGATTCAATCGCCTCAGAGTAAAGCTTACCCAAGGCTGCGATGGAGTGAAGCACCAGCGCCAGAATACCTGCAAATGGGCCTAAACCGACAATAATAATGGCAATGATCGCCCAGATCAGCGGTTCAATTGACCGAATGATATTCAAGACTGTACGAACCAGGTAATAAATTCCAAGCGTAAAGGGATTACCGCGCATCAGGTTCCGAGCTGCCAGGAAACTAAATGGCACGGAAAGGATGATGCCAAAGAAAGTCGCCATCATACCAATAAAGATGGTTTCAATCATTTTCTCAATGGCAAGTTTCAATTCTTCACTGAATTCCCAATCACCAACATTCGTGACCTGGCGGCCCTGCAATTCCCAGTTGACGGTTTCGTCAAGATAGGAATCTGGGATCAAACGGTAAGGCCAGGTGATCTCCGTCTCAAAATAACCCTCATCATTTGGCGTAACGCGCACGATATCCCCACCTTCACGGTGACGGAATTGGGAGGTGGCTGGATCTCGCCACCACAATTCAACCTCTTGATTGGGCGCAAAATTAAAACCTTCGACCTGTAGTTTTGTCCCAGGAATGACAATGACAGAGCCATCCTCAGCCTCATCTTGGGTTGAGGGAATGCCACATGTAGGATCAACTACCAGATAAGGTCGGTCTTCAAGGGGCTCAGTAGGAGGCGGGGGGGATTCATCACAAGGTGTTTCAAGTGTTGCCAAGCCCATCCATTCTTCTTCAGGGTAGGTGATTGCCCTTTCCCATGGCCAAAGGACACGTGAGATTGCTGGCAGAGCATCGTCAAATTGGGTAAAAAATGCATACAGGTCAATCTGTCCAATTTGCCACCCGATAATGAAAAAAACAAGGAGCAGGAAAACGAAAACCATAAAAGGCTTTGATCGCTTTTGGCTACCTGCTAATTTTGCGACCTGATACGCGTCAATAATGATCCAAGCATATAAAAGCACCACTAGGGCGGTAATCAGATAAAAAATTGGCTCAAGATATAAAGCTTTGGTAAAAATATCAATGAAGCCTTCATCCCTTGGTGCTGCTATCCTAAAACGCCAAATTAAAAGCCCTGCAATGGAAATAAAACTGAAGAATATGACTAAGCCACGTTGGACTGCTCTTGCTAATGCCTGACCGAGCCCAGGGATAATTGCTGATAACAACGCAGCCAACCACGGGGGTACCAGGCTGGGAAGATTCGGTTCTTCTTTATAGACTTTGCTTTTTGTTTTCATGCCTCCATCACCTCTCCAAGACTACCCTCGAGTGAGGTATCGCTGATGCGAACGGCTTCTTCACCATAAATGGTCTTGAACTCTTCGTCTGTCATATTCCGGATATCCTGCTTGCTGCCCTGGTAGACCAGTTTGCCATCTTTCAGGCCAATTACTGATGTTGAATAACGCTGAACAAGATCAAGATAATGCAGACTGCAGATAATGGTCAATTCATCTTCTTGATTTAGATCTTCAAGATGCTGCAAGATCGAATGCGCTAACACAGGGTCAAGGCTGGCAACTGGCTCATCAGCAAGCATCAGTTCTGGATCTTGCATCAATGCACGAGCAATACCCACGCGCTGCTGCTGCCCGCC
>NPIE01005303.1_pt1 | contig 36349 bp, 36 predicted proteins | sample 8637661 | NCBI WGS metagenome assembly NPIE01 (sample SAMN07420842, study PRJNA396082) | bioreactor metagenome | isolation source: sample BA12 brine-fed electro-methanogenic bioreactor BA | place: Japan: Kochi | collected 2016-12-09 | reverse complement strand
TCAAAGAAAGAAATTCTGGATACTCTTGAATATCCGCTTTTTGTTTTCGGGGATGACAAGGGCAGCTACCGGGAAGAAACCATTTATACCGCCACACTCGAAAGTTCCTACCCCGAAGCCGTGAAAACCCTGCTTTCCGCAAAAGCTCAGCTCCTGATCGGTTCGGGAAAGGCCTTTTCCGCCCTCTGACAAGGCTGCTAGAGATTACCCAGAAAACGCCGGCACTGAACCGCATTCGTGTGGACCTGGTCCAGGCGCGGAAGCAGCTGTGCCAGCCGGCGATCAACCTCACCGAGACTGCCCTCTTTAGCCAGCACCTCCGCAAGACTGCATTCATTACCGAGACCGAAAACCCTCAGCGCGGAAAGGTTATTGGTCAGACTGTGAAGTATCTCCACAACAATCCCGGAATCATTGTCTGCCAGCGCAATCTTCAGCCCTTCCCGCTTAAGCGGGTATTCTTCGATAAAAAGTTCCAGAATCTGTGCGGCGATATCAAGATCGCTCTGGTAATCCCGGAGGAACTGAAACAGTTCCTCCGACTCCCTTCTTTCGGGTTCGCTATGAAAAAGAATAGAGTCCGATGCTCCATAAACACTGGTCATCTCATGTATCGCATTGAAGAGGAGTTCCTTTTCAACCGGCTTGGTGACAAACCGGTCCATCCCGGCGGTGATGAAACGGAGTTCGTCCTCTTTCAGGGCGTAGGCAGTAAGAGCAATTATGGGAATCTCGGGATTATAAAGACGCCTGTCATGGGCCCTTATTATCCTGGTAGCTTCCATTCCGTCCATTTCAGGCATCTGAACATCCATCAGAACAAGGTCGAAAGGTTCGCGCTCGAGAGCCTTGATAGCCTCAAGGCCATTCTCAACAAGCGTGACCCTATGGCCGGCTTCCTGAAGAAAATGGCTTATGGAACGCTGATTAAGCTCGTTGTCTTCGGCAACCAGCACACGAAGCTGCCCTTCGACGGGAAAAGAGTCCTGAGTCCCGGCGGACAGCTCCCCGTCGGCAGGGGGAAGATCAAATGGAATAAGAAAAGAAAAGCTGCTGCCGCGGCCGGGAGTACTCTCCACTTCGATACTGCCGCCCATAAGCTCGACAAGCTTTTTGCTTATCGCCAGCCCCAGACCCGTACCCTGATGCTTTTTTGCAGGTCCCGAATCAATCTGCATAAAGTCTTCAAAAATGGTNNTCCTGCTGATCGTATGGAATGCCTATTCCCGTATCACGTACCGAAAAAAGCAGCTCAAAGGTTCTGTTTTCACTATCGCCTTCTTTCTTTACCGAAAGCGTGATTGTACCGGCTTCCGTAAATTTCAGCCCATTGCTCAGAAAATTGGTAAGAACCTGAGTCAGCCGGGAACCGTCACCCAGCAGCCTGTCGGGAACATCGGGAGCAATGACTATCTCAAGTTGAATTCCCTTCTCCCGGCAGCCCATAAAAATGGGCAGAGCGGCTTTATTCACCGCACCGCGAAGGTGGAAAGGTTCAAGCTCGAGAGAAACCTTGCCGGACTCTATTTTGCTTATCTCAAGCACCTTATTGATGATGTCAAGAAGCGACTCCTCGGCTTCCTTCATGAGGAACAGATTATCCCTCTGTTCCTCGCTGACTGCGCCGGACAGGAGAATATCCGTCATCCCCATAATTCCGCTTAAAGGAGTACGGATTTCATGACTTATATTGGCAAGAAATCGGCTTTTACTGCTGCTGGCCGATTCGGCATGGGTTCGTGCTTTCTCAAGCTCTTCAACCATCAGGCGATGCTCAGTGATATCCTTCATGGTAAGCACAACCGCTTCCGGCTTTGATCCGGAGCGGAACAGGGGTTCTCCGTTAACCGACAACCAGACATCGCTTCCATCGGGCCGGACGACATGCACGATCATGTTCCGCACAGGTTCGCCATTTTCCAGGATGGTGAAGGTCGGCATCTTCTCATGCCTAATGAAAGCTCCGTCCCGGTTAAAAAAACGCAGATCTTCGGGAAAACTTCTTTTTCCGATTACATCCGATCCCTTCAGCCCGGTAAGCTCCTCCGCCGCAATGTTAAAGTGGGTAACTATCCCTTCACTGTTCCGTACCATAAGCCCGCTCGGCATGGACCTGATAAGGGAACGGTTAAAGTCTTCACTGGAACGGAAGCGGCTCTCGGAAAGAACACGTCCGACCAGAGAGCCGAACTGACTGGATATTATTTCCAGACTGCGCCGTATTTCATGGTCCATTCGGCGCGGCCGGGACGAAAAGATTGACAGAAGAGCTATGGTCTGTCCGTCCGAAAGAACGGGAACAAGCGCTGCACTCCGTATTCCAAGAGCCTGCATGGGAGCGGAGGGTGCCAGGACCGAACCGTCGCCATCTTCGCCGAAGAGAATCCAGTGGCGGAACTTATCCGGCATACGGGACAGCTCATCTTCAAAATGAAGGCTTGCCAGTTCCTTCGTCCCTATGTTGGTTGTTGCCGATAGCTGCCACTTCTGTTCTTCAAGGTTATTGATAAAGATGAAACCGCTGTCAAATCCGGATATTTCCATACCGGCTCCAAGAACCAGCTCCGAAGCTTCGTTCAGATCCTGCTTTCCAACCAGAGCCACGGCAAGATCATGCTGTATGGTCCGCTGTCTCTCGAGCTCAATCCTGCTGCCGATTTCCCGGACCGCGATAATGTAACCATCACGGCCCTCCATCCGGAACGATGTAACCCCCAGAGACACATCCACCGGCGCACCTTCCCGGCCAATCAGCCGTATCTCACTTTTACCTGGCTTCCCGTCGACAGGTCCTTCGAGAAACATTTTTTTCAAACTGTGCCGGTATTCCGGAAAGACGATTGAGACAAACTCCTTCCCTGCAAGCGCTTCCGCTTCCATATTCAGAAGCCGAAGCGCCCTGCCGTTCAGAGCCGAGATGGAACCGTCAGGGTCCGTAACAAAAACCGCATCGGGCAGAAATTCTACAAACCGGTCTATACAGGAAGAATCCACGCTTCTTTATACCATGATTACCACGAGTGGAGAAGAAGTAAATTTTATTCTTAGACGGGATAAAAAAACCATGATACTATATTTTTATAACACCATACTCACGTCTATTGATACAATTATAAATTTATTGTGAATTCAATATATTTATTCATATATTTTGCTTGTTAATAAATTTTTATAAGCTTTATTGAAAAATGTTCGTGATTTTTAAGGAGGTTATATGGAAACACCGACAAAAGAGGAAATGGTCGAAAGAACCGACACAATCATCGAATCATTCAAAGAGACGAAAGGCTCGCTCATTCCGGTCCTCCAGAGCGCCCAGAACATGTTCGGGTACCTTGATCCGGAAGTCCTGAAGCATATCAGCCGCAGACTGGGCATTCCCTACAGTGAAGTAGCCGGAGTTGTAGGGTTCTATTCCTACTTCTCGACCATCCCCCGGGGCAAAAACATTGTCCGGGTATGCCTGGGAACGGCGTGCTACGTTCGCGGAGGGAAGGAGGTTCTGACCGCTATCCGGGAAACCCTAGGAATAGATGTGGGAGGAACCACCGAAGACAGACTCTTCAGCCTCGAAGTGGGGCGCTGCTTCGGAGCCTGCGGTCTGGCTCCGGTTGTTATGATTAATGATGATGTTCATCAGCGGGTTAAGCCGTCTACGGTCCGTGACCTGCTCTACCCTTATCGTGTGGCTGCCGGTAAGATAGAGGAGAAAGTAATATGAAACGCATCAAAAACAGAGCGGAACTGGAAAAAATTCGCGAAGAGCTGTGCGGCAATGCCGGCGGTGCTTCCCGGCGGATCCGGGTCTGCGCCGGCGGAGGATGTCTTGCATCCGGCAGCATGGAGGTTATGGAAGCGCTCGAAAGGGAACTGAAAGATCTCTCTGTGGAGGCGGAAGTAAAGAAGTGCGGATGCCTTGGCCCCTGTGCGAAAGGTCCGGTCATAATGATAGATCCGGAAGAAATTTTCTATGAGGGTGTTGCCCCGGAACACTGCAGAGAAATCTGCCGGAGCCTTAAACAGGCAGAAAGCAAGGGTACCATTGAACCGGTGGAAGGCCTCCTTCACTACAATGTCGGGGACGAGCGTCTTGTACGCAAGGCGGAAGAGGTGGATTTCTACCGCGGTCAGGCACGGGTGGTTCTGGCAAGATGCGGGAAAGTGGATCCCGACTCGCTCGAAGACGCAGTTGCCTGCGGAGCCTATAACGCCCTGGCAACAATCCTGGAACAGGATGATACCGATCGGGTAATCGAAGCCCTTAAGAACTCCGGGCTTCGGGGAAGAGGCGGTGCGGGCTTCCCCACCTGGCTGAAATGGGATTTTACCCGGAAATCACCGGGAGAAGAAAAATATGTGCTCTGCAATGCCGATGAGGGAGATCCCGGAGCCTTTATGGACAGGAGCGTTCTTGAAGGCGACCCTCATGCCCTTATAGAAGGAATGGCCATTGCCGCAAACACAATCGGGGCTTCCCACGGCGTTGTCTATGTGCGTGCCGAGTACCCCCTGGCGGTAAAGCGGCTTCAGCACGGTATCGACGAAGCACGTTCATCCGGTCTGCTGGGAAACAACATTCTCGGAAGCGGATTCGACTTTGATCTGGAAATACGGATGGGCTCCGGAGCCTTTGTCTGCGGAGAAGAAACGGCGCTTATCGCTTCCATCGAAGGCAAGCGCGGAGAACCCCGGCCGCGTCCGCCCTTTCCCGCCCATAAGGGACTGTGGGGCAAACCGAGTCTCCTCAACAATGTCGAAACCTACGCCAATATTGCTCAGATAATTGACAACGGAGCCACCTGGTACTCCTCTTTCGGCACCGACGAAAGCAAGGGAACCAAGGTCTTCGCTCTGGCCGGAGCAATAAGCACAAGCGGACTTGTGGAGGTGCCCATCGGAACCTGTCTTGGAGAGGTGGTCTACGACATCGGCGGCGGAATTCCCGACGGCAAGGAGTTCAAGGCCGCACAGATCGGCGGTCCCTCGGGCGGGTGTATTCCCCGTGAATACCTGAATGTACCTCTTGACTACTCCTCCCTTCAGGAGCTGGGTGCAATAATGGGATCCGGCGGTCTTATTGTCATGGATGATGATACCTGTATGGTGGATGTGGCCAGATACTTTCTCGAGTTTGTACAGGAAGAGTCCTGCGGCAAGTGCGCTCCCTGCCGGGTCGGCACAAAAAGGATGCTGGAAATTCTGGACAGAATCTGCACCGGCCAGGGCGAGATGGAAGATATTGACAAGCTGATAGACCTTGGGGAACGTATAAAAGAAACAGCCCTGTGCGGCCTCGGCCAGACGGCTCCCAATCCGGTGCTTTCAACCATCCGCCACTTCCGTCACGAGTACGAAGCCCATATAAAAGACCATCATTGCGAAGCAGGCGTCTGTCCCTCCCTGGTCCGGGCGCCCTGTCAGAGCGCCTGTCCCGCCGGTGTGGACATCCCCGGCTTTGTCTCCCTTATAAGGGAAAAGAGGTATGCCGAAGCCCTGAGGCTGCACCGGGAACGCAACCCCTTTGCGGCAGTCTGCGCAAGAGTCTGCTTTCATACCTGCGAGGATAAGTGCCGACGGGCATCCATAGACGATCCCGTGGCAATTCGGGCCATAAAGCGCTTCATGGTGGACCAGGAGGTTACCGTACAGCACCCCGAAGTTATGGAAGATCCGGAACGGAGCAGGAAGAAGATTGCCATTATCGGTGCGGGTCCGGCCGGACTCTCCTGCGGTTACTTTCTTGCACGGCTCGGATATAAACCGCGCATTTTCGAAGCTCAGTCACGGCCCGGCGGCATGCTTGTTCAGACCATACCTGCCTACCGCCTCCCGAGAGAAACGCTTGCTCGGGAAATAAGGATGATCGAGCAGCTGGGCGTGGATATTGTAACGGAAAAGTCTCTTGGAAAGGATTTCTCCCTTCAGCAGCTCCGGGACGATGGCTACGAGGCTGTTTTCATAGCGGTAGGAGCACCCGGAAACGTAAACCTTGGAGTAAAGGGTGAAGATGCCGAAGGAGTGGTTCAGGGAATAGATTTCCTGCGAACCTACAACATAAGAGGCAGTGTTTCGGTAGGTGAAAAGATAGTAGTAGTGGGAGGAGGAAACGCGGCGGTCGATGCTGCGCGGACGGCGGTCAGGCTTGGAGCCAGAGATGTCACCATCCTCTACCGCAGAAACAGGGAGCAGATGCCGGCCTACGAAGAAGAGATTGAAGAAGCACTCCTGGAAGGCGTCAAACTGCTGCCTCTCACCCAGCCGGTGGAGGTAGTAAGCGATGGGAAGGGAAAGGTCAAGGCGATCCGCTGCAGCTGCATGACCCTCGGCGAGTTCGACCGGAGCGGAAGGCGCAGACCTACAGATGCTCATGAGAAGCCCTTCGAGATCGAAACCGATCAGATTATCGTGGCAATCGGACAGTCTCTGGACCGCAAAACCTTTACGGACGGGATAGAGATACCAATCGGCGAGAACAGGTTTATTGCGGTCAATCCTCAGGACGGTTCAACGTCGATCCCCTGGATCTTCGCCGGAGGAGATGCGGCAACAGGCCCGGGCTCGGTAGTATCCGCCATTGCCGCGGGAGAAAAGGCAGCCGTCGGCATAGACCGGGTCGTCTCGGGATCGAGCGATCCCTTCTGGAGAGAGGAGAAGGAGCTGGACCTCGACTATGACCCCGATGCCGATCCGGTACCCTATCCGAGGGAGAAAATCCCATCAATCGAAATTGAACGGAGAAAGAACAACTTCGATGAAGTTGAAAAACCATGGACCGAGAGCGTCGCAATCCGTCAGTGCGCCAGATGCCTCCGCTGCGACTACGGGAAGGAGTAGAAATGAACAACGACATTACCCTTCAGATAAATGATAAGCGGGTTACCGTCCCACGGGGATCAACTATACTCGATGCTGCAAAACAGGCGGAGGTTTCTATACCGACGCTTTGCCACCTCGAACACCGGGAACCCCTGGGGGCATGCCGCCTCTGCCTGGTAGAGGTAAAGGGTGCAAGAAGTCTTGTAACCGCCTGCTCGACACCCGTTGGAGATGATATGGAAGTGGCGACAAACAGCAGACGGGTCAGAGCCGCGCGCAAAACGGTCCTGGAACTGCTCTTGAGCGAACATGTCGGAGACTGCCAGTACTGCGAGCGGGGAGACGACTGCGAACTCCAGGAGATGGCCCGCCGGCTTGGGGTAGAGGAGCCCCGATGGTCCGGAGAAAAACCGGAGGCCGTCATGGATGAGAGCACTCCCGCTATTGTGCGTGACTCCGGCAAATGCATCAAATGCAGGCGGTGCGTAACCGCCTGCGGCGAGATCCAGAGCATAGGAGCCCTGTTCCCCCAGGGAAGAGGCTACTCCACCGTCATAGGCCCCGCCTTCGCCCAGCCCCTCGACACCGTAACCTGTGTGCAGTGCGGTCAGTGCGCCGCCGTCTGTCCCACCGGTGCGATTGTCGAGACAAGCCACATACCGCAGGTGTGGGAAGCCCTGGACAACCCGGAACTGCATGTGGTGGTTCAGACCGCACCCGCCATACGCGCGGCCCTCGGCGAGAGCTTCGGACTGCCGCCGGGAACTCTTGTGACCGGCAAAATGATAAGCGCCTTGAGAGAGCTGGGTTTTGACGCGGTCTTCGATACCGACTTTACTGCCGACCTCACCATAATGGAGGAAGGAACCGAGCTGCTTATGCGGCTCAAGGACGCCCTGACGGGAAGCGAGTCGGGAAAAAACAGCGTTCTTCCCATGTTTACAAGCTGCTCACCCGGCTGGATAAAATATGCGGAGCACTACTTCCCCGATTTCCTTCCGAACCTGTCCAGCTGTAAATCGCCCCAGCAGATGTTCGGAGCCCTGGCAAAAACCTACTACGCGGAAAAGAAGGGAATTGATCCCTCCAAACTGATCGTGGTATCCGTCATGCCCTGTACCGCAAAAAAATTCGAGGCAGGACGCCCTGAAATGAACTCCAGCGGTTTCGCCGATGTCGACTACGTGCTGACAACCAGGGAACTTGCCCGACTCATCACCCAGGGAGGCATAGATTTTGTCTCCCTTCACGACGGGAACATGGATGCGCCTCTCGGAATATCCACGGGCGCCGCGGACATATTCGCCAATACCGGAGGGGTTATGGAAGCTGCCCTGCGGACGGTCTGGGAAGTTGTAACCGGTAAACCCCTGCCGGTGAAAAACCTCCATGTGGAAGCCGTGGCAGGACTTGAAGGAATAAAGGAGGCAAGCCTCACCATCAGCGGCGCAGTTCCCGACTGGGCCTTCCTGGAAGGTGTCGAGGTAAAGGTGGCGGTAGCCCATGGACTGTCAAACGCGGGAGCCCTTATGACCGAGCTTCGGGAAGGCAGGCGGTCCTACCACTTTGTCGAGATAATGACCTGCCCGGGAGGCTGCATAGGAGGCGGCGGGCAGCCCCGCTTTACCGACGATGCGATACGAAAAGCGAGGATTCAGGCCATATACAGGGAGGATGAAGGCAGGGAGCTGAGAGCGAGTCACAATAATCCGGGTGTTGCCCAATTGTACGCGGAGTTCCTGGGTTCCCCCCTTGGAGAAAAGAGCCACCACCTTCTGCATACTCATTACAGCAAAAGAGAGACCTTGTAAGAGTCGAGCGGAAAGATACATGGCAGCTCCCCGCCTTCCGGCGGGGAGCTTTTTTATTTCAGCTTCCCGAAGGCGGAAACTGCCGCATAATAGAGAAGAGCCGAAAGAATGAAGGAAGTGATGCTTCCCCCGAGGGGAAAATCTGCCCACTGTGCAAGAAAAAATATCCCGGTCCCGACGGCCCAGCTGATCAGTCCGATAAGACGAAACCCTGCGCTGTAGGAGAGGCCTCCGCCCTCATCAAAATCGAGATCGGAGAGGTCCTGTCTGCGAATAAGAAAATAATCGGTAAGAAGTATTGCGAACAGGGGAACAAAGAAGGCACCCACTATTACCAGGAAATCTTCAAAGCGCGACAGATCAAAAAAGAGCGCGAGCACTATGGTAAGTATTCCCGTCCCCCACATTGTCCACGCCGGCTTTATCCTCTGGTCAATATTGAAGAGACTGCATGCGGAGGAATAGATATCCGGAAAATCGCTGGTCATGGTGGAGGCGAAAACCATTGCTACCGCGGGAACCGCCAGTCCCAGAGCGCCCATCATCTGCAGAATATTGGCCGCAGGATCCTCGGTCCCCGTGGCAAGACTGACAATCAGACCGATAAGATACATCCAGGAGGAGACCAGGCCGTAGCCGATAAAGGATCCCCAGAACGCTTTTCCTTCGTTCCGGGCAAGTCTGGAATAGTCCGATATCAACGGTACCCAGCTTATCGGCATAACGATAACAAGATCCATCAGCCTCATGCCGCGGGTAAATCCGAAGCCCTCCGCCGACTCTGCTTCTATAACATAGTAATCCGGATTAAAGGCTATCCAGGTCATAAGAGCAGAGAGGGCAACGAGGCCGAGTATTACAAAAGTGTGCATCCACTGAAGCTTCGAACTGCCGACCAGAAAAGACCATGCCAGCGTGCCGGCTCCGATTATAATTATCCAGAACGCCTTGTTATTAAAGGGAAATCCGAGCCTTTCCCCTACCGTTGCCCCGATGGACCCGCTCAGGGCAAGCATTATGGTCGCCCAGCCGACAAGCTGCAGCACATTGAGGAGGCTCGGGATAATCGAACCCCGGTTCCCCAGAATGATACGGGTACTCTGCATCGACATTATTCCGTACCGGGACCCCATTTTCCCGGATGCACTGAGAACCAGCCCGCCGAGAATATGGCCGATAACAATAATCAGGATACCGTAGAAAAGGCCTGCTTCCTTAAGAAGGCTTCCGGCCCAAATTTCCGAAACCGATACCGCAACACCGGCCCAGAGAAGAGCGGTCCCGAAACCGCTCATGGTGCGTGGTGATTTTTCCACCATATCAGCTTGTACTCCCCTTTAAGATGTGCTGCCCGCGGCTTCGCTCAGGCGCTCAAATTCTTTCTCATTATCCGCGATCGCTTTTTTCAGCGCCTTTATATCGGTTTCAATCTCATGTTTCTTTTCCGTCAGCTTCTCAAGCTGCTTCTGCTGTTTCTCCAGCTCCTCGCGTTTGGCCTCTGCCTCGAGGCCCGACTCCAGGGCCGCAATATTTGTCCGCAAATCCTCAACTCTTCCCTCAAGATCTTCAATCTCCTCCAGTAGAGAAGGATCACCCTGCTTGCGGACATGCTCCCGAAGCTCGGGCATAAGCAGGAGCGCCGCACCGTAATCTTTTTCTGATTCTTCAAGAACAAGCAGCGACTGTTCCCTCTGCTGATCCAGTTCTCTCAGTTTTTTGGAACCGCTCTTCCCGGCTCCGGCAGCTTCAAGCCTGGAGAGAACAGCTTCAAGCTTCTTTTCAATGGTCGATTGCGCTGCCGCAATCCGGCTTTCACTTCTCTCTGTTTCACGAAAGGCTGCGGTCAGGGGAAGAACACCGGTATCTTCGACCGAGTCGATCTGCTTCCGGGAAAAGAGCGCTTCACCCGCTTTCCGGAACAGCAGGTCACGATCCCTTCGGATACCGGACAGCGAGTTCCGCGCCATTGAAATCTTCGCACCGAAGGGAATTTTGCGGAGCAGAGGGCTTTTCTCTTTTGATTCTTCAAAAGCTTCTATGTCCGCCTCAAGGCTGCGCTCTTTTTCGAAACTCTCCTCAAGCGCGGAAAAAACAGCACCGTACTGTTCACGCTCCAGTCGCCCCTGATGGAACAGCTCATAGGCCTTCCGTCCAATTTCACCGTAAAGCTGGGTTTTACGTTCAAGAGAGACCTTTTTCTGCCCTTCAAGCTCTTCAAGTTCCTTCTCCAGGCCGTCCCGCTCCACAAGCCAGTTACGGATCTTCTCCCCTTCGGAGTCCACCTTCTCCAGGACCTCTTTTGCCGCAAGAGCCCGGAGCCTGAGTTCCTCAGTGCCCTTTTCTCCGGAGATATGCAGTGTAATATTCATATCTCCGAATTTCCGGGTCAGAAGACCCAGAGAGGAGAGATGCTTGTCCAGCTCCTCTTTTTTCACGTTCAGTTTGCTTTTCAAATTTGACATTGTTACCTCCGTCACAACGCACCGTGATCAACAACACGGCTCATAATATAAGTGAGTGTGTCGTCATCGATATCAACGCCATAATCGGAAACCAGTTCACCGACAAGCTTCCATTCCTCAAAAGCCAGAACATCATCGCGGTCATCATAATCGCATGAAAAAAGATCTGCCGCGGCATAAAGCCGATCATAAAACGCTTCTTTATCGAAGTTCTCACCTGAATACCGTTCCACCAGCTGAAGAAAGAATTCTTCAAGCATCCTCGGGGGAACGGTACGCACACTCTGTGAAAACAGTTCACGAAGTCGGATCATAAGGGTGGGTTCGCTTGTCCGCTCTTTCTCAAGCTTCCGAACCCGCCGTTCAAGGGCATCTCCACCGGCACCTAACATAGTCACCTCCTGTGTGGAGACACCATACTACCAGCTCACCTCTAATACAAGAGGCTCACTGTTTTTCATTTCGTTGAAATCGTACATCGGCATCTCAAAAGTAAGAGTCCTGTCGTCATCCGAAAGGGTTCCAATGGAATGGGATCGTATCTTCCTGGGAGCTCTTACCCGGTAGATAAAGTTATAGCCCTGAAAATACTGTTTTACCATCTCCTCCTGACCGGCATCCTGAGAGAGATCCTCCGCTTCCTCCATATCGGGTTCGACAGCTTCCTTCAGAACCGCACGGTAGACCGTGCGTCCGCCGCTGCTGGTGAGTGTCGATCCCTGAAACATCTCTTCGTCGCCGGCCGAGAGCGCTTCAAAATTATCAAAAGCGAGGGTGGCCGTAATAATCTTTTTTTCTTCGGTATCTTCCTCCGAAACATTGACTACCGTTACTCCGTCAACGCCTTCATATGATGATTCAAGCTCCTCCCGTGTTATGGGAACGGGCACATCCTGCTGTTCGGGATCAAGCTGGAAAAATATCTGGCTTATGTGAAAAGCCATATCCACTTCGCCGGACCCGTCGCTGTTGATCTTTACATCCATCTCAATTCCCAGACAGGAAACAAACAGCAGCATGACTGCTCCGGCAATACACACAGCAGCGGCTTTTTTCGCGATTTTTCCGTACCTTAAACCTTTTTTCTTCATCGGGCTCCTCCACCTGTTCAAGTTTTTCCACATCCTATAAAGATAGCGAAGGAAGAAGAAAAAATCGATATCCAAAGCTTGATACCTCCTTTTTTTTTCTATAGCCTGATCTGATGTTTAAAAAACTGGTGATAGTCGCCATCCCTATAATGGCCGGAAACTTTCTGCAGATGCTGTACAACGCCGCGGACACCTATTTCCTGGGCAAACTGGGCGCCGCAGAACTGAGTGCTCCGTCCATAGCAATGAATCTGGTAATGTTTCTGGTGGTATTCGGATTCGGTTTCGCCATGGCGGGAACCACCCTGATAAGCCAGGCCTACGGCAAAGGCGACCGGGAACGGGTGGATTTCTACCTGGGGCAGGTTACGGTCATACTTATTATTACCAGTATTTTTATCTCAGTAATCGGAGAACTTCTTACAAGTCCCCTGCTCCGGCTTCTTCAGGTTCCGGAGGAAGCCTTTGATTACACCCGTATCTATCTGCGGATTATTTTCGGCGGCATTCCGTTTATGTTCATGGCCTTCGTGCTGCAGGCAAGCCTTCAGGGTATCGGAAACACCGTAACACCGCTCCTGGTTCAGCTTGCAACGGTTGTTCTTAATATAATCATCGATCCTCTTTTTATATTCGGCTGGGGCTTTTTTCCGGCCCTTGGAGTCGAAGGAGCAGCATGGGCAACGGTTTTGAGCAGGGCAGCAGGTTCGGTGATAGCTCTTAAGATACTTATTTCCGGAAAACAGGGGATGAAACTCCGCCGCAGGCATATGAAGCTGGAGGCGAAGGCGGTCAGGCTTATCCTGAGAATAGGCATTCCCGCGTCACTGGGCCAGGGGATCTCCGGTCTGGGCTTTATCGTCATGCAGGGGGTGGTAAACAGCTTCGGAACATCAGTAATCGCCGCCTTCGGCGTGGCGGGAAGAATTATCGGCTTTTTCAATATGCCGGCCATGGGTATGGGCAGGGCCACGGCCGTCCTGGTTGGTCAGAACCTGGGAGCCGGCGACAGCGCAAAAGCCGTAGCCGCAGTCAAAACAGCGGCCTTGTCCATCTTTGTTTTCATCACCATCGGAATGACGTTTACCTTCTTCCGGGGAAACAGTTTTGTCCGGTTTTTTATTGATGATCCCGAAGTAATCGCCCACGGTACTGCCCTTTTCAGGATCGTCTCGGTCTCGGTTGTTTTCTTCGCCCTCTTTACCGTCATCACAGGAGCGTTTCAGGGAGGAGGCGACACAAAACCGGTCATGCTGCTCAATTTCGCCCGCCTGTGGGTGCTCCGGCTTCCTGCCGCCTACCTCGGAGTTTTCCTCTTTCCGGGAAGACCCGAAAGCATCTGGTGGGCGATGTTCATCTCCAATGTCGGGGTGGCGGCCGCCGGATTCATGCTTCTCAGAAGAGGCAAATGGCTGAAGGCACTCGATCCGGCGGAAATATAGGTCCGGAACTAATTTTCCAATATGGTAATCTCCACCCTCCGGTTCTTTCTCATGCCTTCCCGGGTGTCGTTCGGGGCAATCGGCTCCTCAGCGCCTTTTCCCTCCACCATAAGCCTGTCATCCTCTATCTCAAGCTCATCCTTCAGATAAGCCGCTACGGTCCGCGCCCGGTCGAGAGAAAGCTGTATCCTTCCTTCCCGGGTTCCGGCAAGGGCGGTATGACCCGATACGAGGATATCCCGGTCGGGATACAGTTTCAGAAGCGATACTATGCGGTTCAGCTTTTCAAGCTCACCCTCCAGAGGAACCGAAGAATCCGGAAGAAACTGGATATTCTCAAGGCTCAAAATAACCCCGTCGTCGCCGACCCGGACACCCGTATCCGCGATCTGGCCCTCGTCTATTCGCCTCTGAAGATCATCCTTGACCGATTCTTTGTCCATGGATGTCGCTTCCAGAACCCGGGCTGCCGCCACACCGGTAAATTCGTAGCTGTCCCCGGATGAGAGATCGAACACTATGGAGAAGTCTTCCTCGTAGGCTATGGGCCTGCCTTCGCTGCGGTTCCAGTAGAGGGTCTGATCGGAATAGCCGGAAATTCTCTGCGGATAAAGCGGATACCTGTCATACCACGAGCCGGTGCGGTGTGAAATGGTATACTGAATACTGATGATATCCGCATTCTCACCTTCATAGGTGCCTTCGCCCAGGTAACGGTAATGCACCGAGATGGGAAACTGAAAAGGTTCACTTATCCCGTAACCCTGCCGCAGATCATGGACCTCCTCTCCGACACCCTTCCAGCTATCCCCGACGGAAAGATCCCTGCCGGGAAAAGTGGGCACTCCGCGAACCACGGGCATATAATATATCGGAGCGATTTCATACTCTCCAAGACTCGAACGCCAGAAGCTCGTCTTGTACTCCTGACTCAGCTCATACACCGTAACGGCTCCGTCGCGGCTTTCACTTAAAAGAAAGGTGGCTTCAATCTTGGCCCAGTCGTCGCGGGTATCCACAACAGTTGCCGATATCTTATTCAGAATATCGGCCCGGTGGTGGTACTCTCCATTTATATATACCCGCTCATCCACCCGGGAAAGAATGCGGTATTTATCACCGGGAGCATACTTGTATTCAAACTCCACAGCGGCCGGCTTCTCCGCCGGAATAATCAAAAGCATCAATATGGAGAAAAAAAGAACAGCTCCGGGGCTTATTGCACCCCATATCTTCTCTTTTATCATCATTACTCTTTCTCCTTTCGGACTAGCTCCAGTTGGTCACATTTCTTGACAAAGCACTGGGGTGCCGATATTCTTGTCTACATCGTACATCGTATAGGATAACACAGTGTTTCATTTCGCAAACGGTCACTTTTCCGCCAAAGAAATCCAGCTGCTCGTAAAAGAAGCCGGTTTTGACGGTAACAGCCCCCTGCAGCGCCAGCTGATTCCCGAACTGCCTCATGAAAAGGACCTTCTTATCGAGGCCGGCCCGGAAGAAGAAAAAGAACTTGCGCTCCTGCTTCCGGTCATTGTCAGAAAAAACCCGGCTTCAAAGAATGTTCACACCCTTGTGCTTACCGGCGACTCCGGAACACTTATCCGTGCCGAATCCATATTCCGGCGGCTTTCCGGAAAACGGGTCCGGGGTCAGCAGCTTTCGGTGCTCGGACAGGAGAACCAGGCACGGAAAGAGCTCAAGCTTATTTCCCGTCACCCCAACATCATTGTCGGCACACCGGAACGGATCATTGACCATCTTCGCAGAGGAAATCTTGAGTTGTCGGAGCTGAAGACGATGATTCTCGATGTTCCGGAAGAGCCTGAAAGGGAAGGATTCGAACAGGACGCCGAGTTCATTCTTTCAAAGTGCTCCGGAAGAATTCAGAGTGTCGTTTTCGCCTCCGAACCCGATAAACTTGAATTCCTCAAAGGCTTTCAGCGGCGGCCTACCATTCTCAAGAGGGATAAAAGAGAAAGCTGCATGCTGCAGCTTGCCCATTACACCGTCTCCGGAGAGTGTACTGAAACCACCGGAAGAATCCTGCTGAGCAGAGGCAGGGTAGAAGAATGCCTCGTTGTCTTTGACAGCAGGAGCGAAGCCGAAAAACTGAAACTTTTTCTGCAGCGCTCCGGCATATCAGCCGCCCTGCTTCCCGATCTCTCGAAAGCGGGAACAGCCGGCTGCATTATCAGCCCGACCATTACCGGCATGGTTCCGCTTCACGGAATACGCGCCATCCTTTTTTCGGGCATTTTTCCGACCGCACCACAGGTCAGAAACATCATCACCGAATCCGGAAGTTCTCCGGACAACGTCGAGCTTCTTGTGGTAAGCTCGAACATAGAGGAGCATAACAGCATGAACCTGGAAGAGAAAAAGCTGCCTTCGGACGAAGAAGTCCTGAAAGGCCATATTGAAAACATTCTGAAGACCATCAAAATTGATGAAGACCCCGAACTGCTGAACAGATACAGGAAGATCGTCCGCAAAAACGTTCCGTTTTTTATGCGATCCTACCTTGCCGCATATCTTCTTAAAGAAACCGGGGGGAAGCTCAAGCTCTCCGGAAGCGGAGAAAGGGCAAAGAAGGAACCAGGAAGACGCAGGAAAAAAGAGCAGATGGAGAGTTCCGGCGGAAAGCAGACCCTCTTTGTCAGCATCGGAAAAAACCGGAAGGTATATCCCAAAGACCTTGTTCAGCTTTTCCGGGCCACCCTCTCCCTTGAAAAAGAAGATGTAGGTGCAGTCAAGGTGCTTGATAATTATTCCTTCGTAGAGATAAATGAGTCGAGAAGCCAGGACGCCATCGAAAAGATGGACGGAATGGAATTCCGGGGACGCAAGATTACCGTTAATTTTGCGAGAAAAAAATAGCTATCGGATAATTGCCGAAAAGAGACTGAAAAGTATTGCCAGTTCCAGCAGCGTAGAAAATCCCAGAATGGTGAGCGCATAAAGTTCCAGCCTGACTGCCGCCCGTTCCTTGTGACGCCATTCCTGCTGCTTCAGTTTCAGGAGGTCCCGTTCGGCACGCATAGTCCGGGCCTTTTTCCAGAGAGAGCGGTAGACCGAATAAGCTATAAGTGCCGGAGGCAGAATGGGAGCAAGCGGCAGAAGGCTTGCGGTGAGAGCAGAGAGGGCCGTAAGCCTGAGCATGGGCGAACGCAGAAGCACGTAAAAGTAGATAAAAAGACTGAAAGATCCTGCCGTAAGGGCACCGGGAGTCAGATGATTCCAGTACTCGTTTCTCTCCCGGCCCGCACTTATGGCATGATGAAGCATCTCCTCATCAGGTTCTTCATACACTATGGCGATAAGGGAAAAATCATCACCCGACCGGAAAACCGCCCCCGTCTTCTGCAGAAAAAGCTCTCCGGCGACAAAGATTCTGGTCCCCTCCGGGAGGGTATGGATCCGCTGCCAGGAGACCTCCGAGGGGACACTCTGTTCTGCCGAAGGATGGGGAAGGATATAAACGGGTACCCCTTTCAGGTCGGCCTTCAGAGAGAGGGAACCGTTGCCGAGCCATACCGTATCATCCCCCTGCAGCGCCCTCAGGGTACCGTAGAAACGGAACGTCCCGAGAGAACCGCTTCTGCCGCTGTGTACCAGAGAGTAATCCGGCTCCCGGTAGCGTGAAGCTGCCATAAGCAGGCGCCGGAATTTCCGCCATCTCGAGCGCACCATGAACGCGCCAATGCCCGGAACAAGGGCATAAGCGGCAATAGAGATGAGCAATATGTAAAATAGATGCTGATAAGCTGCAGCTTGCAAATTCACCGTTTATCCCTTAATCTGATATTATCATGGTAGAACGAATTATTGTAGGTACTTTAAGTACCAACTGCTATATCTATTCGCGCTGGAAAAAAGAGTGCATCATTATTGATCCGGGCGGAGATCACAGCAAAATAATTTCTCATATGGTGGGCAAGAATCTCACTCCGCGGGGAATTATTCTTACACATGGTCATCTCGACCATATTTCCGCAATCGGCCGGATAATCGACCATTACCTGGAGATGGATATTCACCTCGACATTGCGGCACATAAAGACGACAGTGCCTTTTTCGGAAGCGGGGCAAGAGCCGTTCACGAATCAGGATTTGTTCAGATGGGAGAGGAAGGAAAACTTCTTTTCGATGAAATGTATCAGCCCACTCCGGATATAGATGTTTTCCTTACGGAAGGGGAAGCGGTCTTTGACTGCGGACTTACGGTAATCCACACTCCGGGACATACAGAAGGAAGCGTATGCCTGTACAACGAGGAGAGTGATATTCTTTTTTCGGGAGATACCCTCTTTTTTGAAGGCGTGGGAAGAACCGACCTGACCGGCGGCAGCAGTGAAGCACTGCTTGAGAGCATCAACAGAAAGCTTATGCCCCTGCCCGACCGTACCCGCGTATTCCCCGGTCACGGGCCGCTTACGACCATAGAACGGGAACGGGGCTACAATCCTTTTATGCGCTGATTTCAGTAATACAGACGGGTGTATCAGAGGCTGAAGTCGACCATGACTCCCTCGAAGGTCCCGGAGGGGACCGCAATGTAGGGACTTTGGTCAGCTTTGACCGCTTCCATATGCAGTTTGCTTGAAAGCTGGTCTATCATAGCATCCAGAGATCGGTCATCTTTCATTTCCGGGTTTCTTTTTACCTGTTTCAGACGATCAATCAGCACATCGATGGAGCGGAGTCTGCTTATGGAAAAGCCGCCGCTCCCCCCGGGCGCGGGAACTCCGGCCACATTCTTGAAACGTGCATAAAGATACTGACTTGACCGGACAGGCATTGTAACCCGTCCTGAAGAAAATCTTGCCTGAACCAGTTTTGGTACCGAGACCGCCGGAGAGGCGGAATAACTGCCAATTTCCATATCCGTGTCCTCTTTTTATATATTCGGACACAGCAGGAAAATGTTTAGGAAAATCAGAAATTCTTTCTAACGGGTCTGTCTCTCGTCGGTCGATTTGCATTCAATGCACATGAGGGCATAGGGAATTGCTTCCATTCTTTCGGTGGGAATCTTTTTTCCGCAGCGCATGCAGAGGCCGTATCTTCCGTTTCGAATACGCGAAAGAGCGGAATCTATAAGCCGGATCCGCTTGACCTCCTGAGCATTGAGGGCTTCCAGAGTTTTTCGGTCTATATCATCAGCGGCCACATCCACCAGATCTTTCGGATCCATATCCCGTACAAGCGCTTCAAAATCCTGGCTCTCTGAGATAAGGGAACGTACAATATCTTCTTTCATTGAGAGCAGCGCCTTCTCCATCTTTTCTTCAAACGCTTTATCCATACCATCCCCCCTGCTGAACAGATGAAAATAATTGAGTCCCGCAATAATACCGAATCCAGTGAAAAAGTCAACAGGTTGACAAAGAAGAAACTCTCGGCCTACTATATGGCGGACGCAGTCCAGCTATAGGAGGCATTGTGGCGAAAGAAGAAGCTATTGAAGTTGAAGGGATAGTAAAAGAATCCCTGCCGAATACCATGTTCAGGGTCGAATTGAAAAATGGTCACCTGATTCTCGCTCATCTTTCCGGGAAAATGCGGAAACACTATATAAGAATCGTACCCGGCGACAAAGTAAGAGTCGCACTTTCACCGTATGACCTCACAAGAGGCAGGATCATCTACCGGGAACGTTAACCTCCCACCTGTTTTATCTTTTTAAAATAACCCAGGTTGCCCCGCTGCCTCCAAGGGATTTATCGGCCTTTCCCGTTTCTCCCGCCAGAGATGAATTCTGAAGATAAACGCGGACAAAACCCGGAAGCACCGCCCCCTGGTTCGAATGGTTGCCTTTGCCGTGAACGATCAGAATCTTCCGGCATCCGCGACGGGAAGCTTCTCCCAGAAACAGATCAAGGGCGGTCCGCGCTTCTTCCCGATCCATTCCATGCAGGTCTATCCTCGCCTCGGGCGGCATTCTCCGCAGACGGGTCCGTATAAGCGCCGGATCGTCCTCAGCTTCCTCTTTTTCTTTCACTATCTGTTCCCACTCTTTTCCGGGAGGCAGATACTTATCCACACCGCTGTAGAAGTCCCTGTTCTTTTTCGGCTCGCGGGATACCCGGGAAGGCTTCTGCCCGGCTTCCCACTTATCCAGTATTTCCCCAAAATCCATACGCCTAATCCCGGGAACCTATAATGCGGACCAGATGAAGGGGAATCCAGCCTTCGGTGTCGATTCCGGTTTCCACAAAAAGATAAGCCTCCGCCCGGCCGATCACCCTGACCGCTTCACCTTCACGGATAGTGAAAAGGGTGTCCGCATCGGGGTCCGGGATGGTCTGAACGGGAATATCGTCCGCGGCAACCGCCACCTTCCTTGCCCAGTCCGCGGCAGAGAAGCCGAGGGCAATTGCCGATGAAAAAGCTATGGTAAAAAGCAGGACCGCGGCGATAAAGGTAAGGTTCCGCCGGTGCAGAAGGTAGAACACGCCGACAAAACCGGCCAGGTTCATTCCTGTCATCAGAAGGAAGAAGAAAAGATCGGGATGAACCCCGACAGGAAGAGGAGCCTGAAAACCGAAGCCTTCGCGCTCCTCAATACTGCGCACAAGTTCGCTTGTCATTGAGTCCGAAGGCGCGGCTCTGTACGCGCTCCTTCCGTAATAGACGGCATCTCCGATATGTCCTGCACGGTAGGCCGTTACCGCACAGTTATACAGCAGAACGGGGTGGCCCGGATCATTGTCCAGGAGGTTCAGGTACTCCTGAAAAGCCAGCTCATCATTTCCGCTGTCATATGCTCTGCGGGCGCTCAGATCGGAAATACCGGAGGGATCCCCGGAGGGTGCCGCGGAGGAAAGAAGAAAAAACATCAGCATGGGGAGCATGGCGGCAGAACGCTTCTTTTTCCTTCCCAGGAAAAAGAAAACCAGAAACAGAAGGGGGCCGGGCAGGAGCCAGAGATAGCTTCGGGTCTGGAGGTAGGCATCCTGGCTCATGACCGTTCGTGCCGAGAGCAGTCTGGGTTCGTACGGAAAGGGGAGATCTTCACCGCGGTCGATCAGCTCATTCCGTCCCTGAACCTGGACCGTAAGGGAAACGGCAGACCTGACTATCACCCGGCCGGAGGAGGGGTCAAGATACGGAAAATCGGGAAAACTTATTCGGACATCTTCTTCACCGCTGACCACATATTCATAACGTTTTCTCCTGTTCCCCTCGTAACCTGCGGGAGTCTTGATTATCTCCGCCTCTTCGGAAGAGCCTGCCGGATCCGCTCCGGCAGCACGGGGTTCAGGGATAACAGCATAGGGCAGATTCCCTGTTCCGCTTATTGTGACATCGATATGGAACTGTTCTCCCTCCAGAAGAGTCCCGGGGCTTACATCCGCCGTATAGCTGTAAGAGCCGACGGCTCCTGTCTCTCCCACCGATTCGGGAAGAGGCAGGACTTCAATCGTTCTGGCTGCGGCCCGTTCGCTCTGGCCGCCTATGGTAAGCCCGGCCGCAGGGATGGTCAGGTTTCCGGCACGATCGGGAGTCAGAAGGTACGCCGCCGTCGGCAGATTATAGAATGCGTAGCCCCCCAGCTCGGTCCGTTCAATGGTCCCCACCCTGTCGGCAGGCTCAAAAAAACCCTCCCGGGGCGGCTGTACCGAAACATCATCTACAAGCAGCACTTCCCGCTGCATCGGAACCCTCAGAACCACGGGAACAGTCTCTCCGGCAAACACCCTTTCCTTTCCGACATCCCAGTAGGGCTCAAAGGGAATTCTCAATGCACCGCCACGATAGAGGCCGACTCCGAAAAGAAGGGGACGGGTTTCGTACTCCTCCTCTCCGGAGGAAAAGCGGATGGAGGGCAGAACCTTCCATCCCGGGCTTGAGGAACGCAGGGTAAAACTGACCCTCACATACTGGGAATATCCCTGCCCTTCGTACTCCGGTCCCTGGTAGGTTCGAATATAGGGTCCCCGCCAGACACTGACCCCGTCGGGCAGATCCGGAAGCATCACCTCCAGGCCGGCAGTTGTGGTCAACGGCAGGTCAACTTCAAGAGTGGTATTATCACGCACCCCTACGGGGTCCGGCTCAAGACTGACCTTAAGGGGTTCCATTCCCGCAAGCGGCGACAGGAAAAGCATAAACGGAAAAAGCAGGCATAAGAGCTTTCTTACCACGCCTTGCCTCCTTCCGATTCGCCCTCTCCGAATCCGGGCGTCCACCTGTCCTGTTTGCTCCGGCGTACATAGTCCAGTATTCTTTCCGACTCCCCCGAAGAACCGCCCTCACCTGCCGACGGTTCAATCTGCTGCTCCTGCCTGCCGCGGTTGATTTTTCGAAGGGAATGCTCAAGGTTGATCTTCGCATCTATGGAGGCTGAGTTTATGGAAAGAGCCCTGCGGAAGGCATCGTAGGCTTCCTGGTAGCGAGCCTGCTCATAGAGCAGCACACCCCGGTTGAAGGCGATGCGGAAATCCAGTTCCGGGTCCTGACCGGAGAGGGCAAACTCCCACTCCCGGAGAGCGGCATCCTCTTCTCCAAGTTCATGGTAGACATTTCCCAGGTTGTAATGAATCCGGTTGCCCCATCTGCCCCTGCCCAGAGCCTCCAGGTAGGAATAAGTAGCCCGGGGATACTCGCCCCTGGCAAAAACGTAGTTTCCCTGGAGAACCGCAAAATGGGTTTCGGGGCTTTCACAACCGGAAAGGAGGATAAAGAGAACAAGAACGGCAGCTGCGGATACTATCTTTCGCGCCATGGCACCATCCTTACGGAAGCATGAAGAAAGAGAAAAAGCAGGGCCAGGGCGAGAAAGGGCCGGTAAAGGGTGCTCCTTTCCAGTCTGATATCGCTGCCGTCATCTTTATCAGCAATTCCGGTCAGCGATCTCAGACGCTTCAATGCATCGGCATCTCCGCCGTCAATATATGCCCCGCCGCCGGCCGCGGCAGCGGATTCGAGGACCACCCGGTTCAGTTTGCTGATTACCCTTTTCCCGCTCTCATCCAGAACCACTCCGCCGTCCGCAGAAGGCACTTCAGCCCCCTCCAGGCTCCCAAGCCCCACGGTATGGGTTATTATCTCTCTGTCCCGGTTCAAGGCCGCTGCAGCGCTCCTTGGGTCACCCTTATGGTGCTCACCGTCGGAGAAGAGAACGATAAACCGCCGGCGGCGTTCCCCATCCTGAAAAGCCCTGCCTGCAGCGGATATTCCCGCCGCTATATCGGTTCCCCGGGAACTGAGCAGTTCAGGACCGAGAATGTCCACCGCAGATATAAGCGCCTGCAGATCTTCGGTAACCGGAACCATGCTTATGCCGGGCTCATTGAAAATGACCAGACCATACCTTGTATCCGAGGAGTGGTCGACAAGAGTCCGCATAAGTGCCTGCGCCCTTTCCAGCCGTGAAGGCTCGACATCCCGGGCAAGCATGCTTCGGGAAATATCGACCACGAAAACAACATCACGTTTTGAGGGGAGCCGCTCCGATACTATATTGTTTCCGGAAAATCCAAAGAGTGAGAGTATAAGAAACAACAGGAAAAGGATAAGAAAAAGAGAGGAGAAAAACCATTTGATCAGAAAGACATCATAAAGGGACCGAACCGAATGGCTTCCCCGAAATGAGCGGAACACCTCCTTGCCCCGGATCATGTTCCGGATAATAATCCAGAGAAGAGGAGCAAAGAGAAGAAAAAGAAGAGCGCTCCCGGGATGCCGGACCATCACATAACCTCCCCGAAAAGCACCCGCCGGATAAAAACATTCAGACAGAGCAGGATAAGCCCCAGATACATGAGTCTTCTGTGCATTGGAATTGACCGTATATCGGTACTGCTTCTAAGCTCGACCGCTTCAAGATTGTCAATTTCCCTGAAAACTTGATTAAGGGCATCGGGGGTACCGGCAAGAAAAGCCCGGCCGCCGGTCTGGCCGGCAAGCTCTTCCAGCAGCTCCATATCGACACTTCCATCGTAAGTTCCCCGGTAGGTTCTTCCTGTTTCAGGGTCCGTAAACTCCAGAGGAGACGGTCCCTCGCCGCCTACTCCCACGGCGTAGATTCTGATTCCCAGGGAAGCTGCGACCCGTGCCGCGGAAGCAGGGGTTATCTCCCCCGAGTTATTCTCACCATCGGAAATCAGAACTATAAGCTTCCGCCGGGCACTGCTTTTTTCCAGGTGAACCGTCGCAACGGCTATACCCAGACCGACTGCAGATCCCTGCCCCAGCTCCATAAGGGAAACCTCCTCCATCCGTGAAAGAAACGACTCATAATCGAGAGTGGGAGGCGTAATCAGGGCAGCTTCATCCCCGAAGGCAACCAGCCCGGCGGGATCGTGTTCACGGCCGGCCAGAAAAGTGCGGATTGATCGCTTCGCCTGGTCAAACCTGGTTTCGTCATCAAAATCCCGGACAGCCATGCTGGGAGACTGATCAAGCACAAAAAGAATATCGACACCGCGGTGCAGATAGATTTTTTCCCTTTCCACCAGCCGCGGCCCTGCAAGTGCCACAATCAGGGATGCAACCCCGATCCAGAGTGCCAGGTTCCCGAAAAACAGAATTATTCTGAACAGCAGCAGCGGCGGTTCAAACCTGTCTTTCTCCCAGATGGTGAAACTGAGCGGAAGCCGCCCTCCTTTCCCCTTCCAGCCGTAGCTGAGGAAGATGAAAGGAGGGAGAATGGCAAGCAGCAGAAGAATCCCCGGTTGATCGAAGGTTATCATACGGTATCAGCCCTCTTCTCGACATAAGCCGCCACCTCACGGACAAGCGTAAGGTCACGCAGTTTCCGTTCGTGGTTTACCCTTTCTCCTCCGAATTTGATATTATCGGAGAGACGCACCATCTTCGAGAGCGAAGAGGCCAGTTCGTCATCTTCAAAAACCTTCCCGCAGAGGAAAGAAAACTCCCGGCTCGTGGCGGAGAGAAAATCGTAACCGACCCGTATCGTCAGATAGCTACGGAGAACAGTACCCATCTCGATATAGAAATCCCGTCCGGGAATACGATCAAGATCCTCTTCGAGAGTCCGCAGACGCTTGAGGAAAAGCCGTACCGGCCTTCGCCCCCTGTGAGTTTCAATAAGTTTCAGGAGGGCTCTTCTTCCTTTTCCCGCCAGAAGAATGGTCAGGATCGGCCCCAGAAAAAGGAAAGCTATGAGCACCGAAAGCCCCGCCAGGGTCCCGGGCAGAAGCAGCTGGTCCCGGGAAGGTGCAAAGGGGGCATTGGTATCATCCAGAATTGAGGCCGCATGAATCTTCAGATCCACCAGAACACCTCCGCCCAGATCAACGGGAGGAAGCGTACGGGTCCCGGGCATAAAGGTGGTAAAACGAATTATCAGCTCCGAACCGCCCGCGGCAGGCTGTATTAAAAACTCCTGAATCTCAAGCCAGGGAAGTTCCGGGAGTTCGGCCGGAACCGACAGCTCCTCCTCACTCTTTCCCTCGATGACAAGCCGGAGTTCCACACTGTCCCCGACATAGTATTCCGCTGGCAGGAAAAGCTGCCGGCCCACTGTGAGGGTCTCCTGACCGGAAACAGCCGCGGACTGAGCGCCAGGGAGGAGCAGGAAAAGGAAAACCGGAACAAGACGCAGGCCCCTCACTTCCGTCTCCTTCTGAAAAAGGCAAGAAGGCGCTCAACGGGGTCGTCGTCGGTGGAGATGGTAAAGGTTGCAATTCCGCGTCTTCTGCACTCGCGTTGCCAGTAAATATGGTGGGTCTCCCAGTATTCCCGGTATTCCCGTCTGAACCGGGAAGAAGAGCCGAAGGCGGGCATGACCGCGTCGGTTTCGGGATCCCGCAGCTGTATAAGCCCGGGAACCGGGAAATTACGGTCGCTGGGATCTTCTATGCGTATCGCTATAACATCGTGACGTTTGGATACGAGGCTCATCTCCCTCCAGCAGGGGGGAGTCCTGAAATCGCTTATGATTACACAAATTCCCCGGCGCTTGACCGATTCGTGGACACCCCGGAGGGCTGATGCAAGATCCGATCCCTTTCCGCGGGGCTCAAATTCCAGAATATCCTCGGCAAGGCGGAAAATCTGATTCCGCCCCTTCCGCAGAGGCACCCACTTCTCGATCCTGTCGGAGAAGAAAGCAGCTCCTACACGGTCATTGTTGTGAACCGCACTGAACGCAAGAAGCGCGGCGAGAAGAGCCACGCTTTCCTGCTTGCTCATTTTGCCGCTGCCGAAACCGAGAGAAGCGGAAACGTCGATGACAAGAAAGAGAGCCATCTCCCGTTCCTCACGAAAGGTTTTCACATAAGGCTGGCCCATCCGGGACGAGACATTCCAGTCTATGAAGCGGGAATCATCACCCTCGGCATATTCACGGACCTCATCGAACTCGAGACCCGGACCGCGAAAAAGAGAGCGGTAGTTTCCCGAGAGAACCCCTTCCACAAGACGTGACGATACAAGGGGGAGGTTTTTTATCCGTGCAAATAGCTCGAGGCTGTTCATTTCTCTAAGGCACTGGGACGTATTTGAGAATCAGCCGGACAACATCGTCGGCACGCATCTCCTCCGCTTCCGCCTCGTAAGAGAGCACCAGACGATGACGCAGTACCGGGTAGGCTACCGATTTGACATCATCCGGAATAACAAAGGTACGCCCCTCGAAGAGTGCGGCAATCTTGCTGCAGCGGTAGAGGGCAATGGTCGCCCTGGGAGAGGCGCCGAAATCGATAAAACGCCCGTGGCTGCGGGGATTCGCATCTTTTGTCCGGCTGGCGGCCACGATGGAGACAATATATTCTTCAATTCTCTCATCCACCATGACGCCTTCCGCGGTTCTCCGCAGGACAGAAAGGGCCTCAGGGCGGAGAATGGAACGTACGGTCAGTTCGTTCCTTGTTCCCATTCTGCGGAGGATCTCCAGCTCTTCGGCCTCCGAAGGGTAATCGAGAAGCAGTTTCATGACAAAGCGGTCAAGCTGGGCTTCCGGAAGGGGATACGTTCCCTCGTGCTCCAGGGGATTCTGGGTCGCAAGGACAAAAAAAGGATCGGGCAGCCGGTGGGTAACATCTCCGATGGTTACCTGGCGCTCTTCCATCGCTTCGAGCAGCGCTGACTGAACCTTTGCGGGTGCACGGTTAATCTCGTCCGCAAGTACCACATTGGTGAAAATCGGTCCCTTTCTGGGTACGAACTCGCCATTTGACTGATGATAGATAAGCGTTCCCGTCAGGTCCGCCGGAAGGAGGTCCGGTGTAAACTGAATCCGCTTGAATCCGGCATCGATAACTTCCGCAATAGTCTTGACCGCAAGGGTCTTGGCAAGACCGGGAACACCTTCAAGCAGAACATGTCCTCCGGAAATCAAGGCCATGAGTATACCGTCAACCATCCCTGCCTGGCCGACTATCCTTCTTCCAATCTCCTCGCGGAGACGTACAAGCTCTTCCGAGGCTCGCTGTACACGCTTTTCCAATTCTTGTGGCATCATCGCTCTTTTATAGTACATCATCGCTTTCAACGCAACACTTCAGATCCGACCGGGGCCACTTTCGCAGGGCGGAAAAAAGTATTAAGATTAAGATGAAAGAAACAGAAGTGGAGGTATGAATATGCAGATTGACCAGCTGATATCAGGCAGCCGCAGTTTTCGGCGTTTTGACGCCGGACATCGTATAGAAGAAAACACCCTGAGGGAGCTGCTGGAACTTGCCCGAAGAAGTCCTAGCGGTGCAAATCGTCAGCCTCTGAAATTCCATATATCGGCCGATGCTGCACTTAACGCAAAAATCTATCCCACCCTCGCCTGGGCCGGGTATCTTAAAGAGTGGGACGGTCCGGTGGAATCCGAACGGCCGACCGCCTACATTACCATTCTCCTGGACAAAACAGTTGCCCAGAGCGCCGGTGTGGACCACGGAATTGCGGCCCAGTCCATTCTTCTCGGGGCGGCCGAACGGGGTCTCGGCGGCTGCATGATCGCTTCGGTAAAAAAAGCGGATCTGCTCCCGATCCTTGGCCTGGACGGGAAACGTTTCGAGATACTCATGGTCATAGCCCTGGGTAAACCGGTTGAAAAGGTTGTGCTTGACGAGATTGGCCCGGACGGCGGAATAGAATACTGGCGCGATAAGGACGGTGTCCATCACGTGCCCAAACGCAGCCTTGACTCGCTGATCGTATAAGGGAAACACTGGACAGATGATACTCACCAATTACCATACTCATTCGGCCTGGTGCGACGGCGAAGGCGCCATTGCCGATTACGCGGAACAGGCTGTAAAGAAAGGATTCAGAGCTCTCGGATTTTCCGCTCATGCGCCGCTGCCCTTTCCCAACCCCTGGACCCTGGCCGAGGAAGAGCTGCCCGGCTACATTGCAGATGTTCAGAAATGCTCCATGCTCTATGCGGAGGATCTTCAGATATATCTGGGCCTGGAAGTGGATTATATGAAAGACCTTATGGCCCCCTCGGATGCGTGGCTGAGCTCCCTCGGACTGGACTACCTTATCGGATCGGTCCACATGCTGAGGGATCCGGGAAACGGCAAGTGCTATTCCGTGGACGGACCGGAGGAAGAAGTACGGCACCTGGTGGATAACACCTTCGGCGGGGATGCCGAAGCTATGGTGCGCGCCTACTACCAGGCAGTTTCAGAGATGGTCAGAAGCGGCGGATTCACCTTCCTGGGGCATTTCGATCTGGTAAAGAAACTTAACGGCAGAATGGGACTCTTTGACGAATCCGCTCCCTGGTACCGCAAGCTCGTCACATCGAGCCTGGAAGATATAGCCGCCTCGGGAATTCCCGTGGAGATGAACACCGGAGCAATAAGCCGCGGATACACCGCAGAGCCCTATCCATCGGACTGGATTGTCTCCCTCTGCCGTGAAATGGATATCCCCATCATTATTAATGCGGACGCCCATAAACCGGAATGGATAGACCATTCCTTCGACCTCTGCAGAAGAACGCTTCACCAGGCCGGGTATCGGGAAACAAGGATGCTCCTGGACGGCAGCTGGCAGAACGTTCCCCTGGAACAGGATCGGACAGAATAGGAGTGTGCGGGAGATGAAATCCATAAAGGAACTGTACAGAACGGGAATCGGTCCCTCAAGCAGCCATACCATGGCGCCGAACCGCGCCGCGGGCGATTTTCTCCTGCGCAACGGCGGAGCGGACCGTTTCCGGGTGACCCTTTACGGGAGTCTGGCAGCCACGGGCAGGGGACACCTGACCGACCGCGCCATCCTGGATGTGCTCGGCGAAGAGCGCACCGAACTTGTATGGAAACCCGGCGAGACGCTTCCCCGGCATCCCAACGCGATCCGCTTTGAAGCCTTCGCTGCCCGGGGGGAGACTACAGCGGAAGAGGTGGTCTACAGTGTCGGCGGCGGGGCACTGCTCTACGATGATGAATCCGGCATGGTTCCATCTCCGCAGCCCTACCCCCACCTGACCATGCGCAAAATCCTGCCCTGGGCGGAACAGGAGGGAAAGCAGCTGTGGGAATACGTTTATGAGCACGAAGATGAACAGTTTGATGACTATCTTACCTCCGTATGGGAGACCATGAAGGATGCCATTGCCAGGGGAGTGGAAAATGAGGGCAGACTGCCCGGTCCGCTCAACCTCTCCCGCAAGGCGTCCAGCTATTTCATGAAAAGCCGCCATGCCCACGGCATGATAAGGCAGATAAGCAAGGTCTTCGCCTACGCCCTGGCGGTATCGGAAGAAAATGCGAGCGGAGGGGTGGTTGTTACCGCGCCCACCTGCGGTTCCTGCGGAGTCCTTCCCGCGGTACTTAAGGTACTTCAGGAAGATTTTGAGTTTACGGACAAACGTATCCGCCGCGCTCTCGCCACCGCCGGTCTATTCGGGAACCTGGTCAAGCACAACGGCTCCATCAGCGGTGCCGAGGTGGGATGCCAGGGGGAAGTGGGAACCGCCTGCGCCATGGCCGCCGCTGCCGCGGCTCAGCTTCTTGGAGGCTCTCCCAGACAGGTGGAATACGCAGCGGAGATGGGGCTCGAACACCACCTGGGACTTACCTGCGATCCCGTCGAAGGACTCGTTCAGGTTCCCTGCATCGAACGCAATGCCGTCGCCGCCACAAGGGCCATCGACGCCGCCACCTTTGCCACCCTCTCGGACGGACAGCATATGATCAGCTTCGACGAGGTGGTCGATACCATGGCACAGACCGGAAAAGATATCCCGAGCCGCTACCGGGAGACCTCCACCGGCGGCCTTTCAATCTTCTACAACCGCGACGAACTTGAAGCCCTTGCGCGTCAGGGGAAACCCTCCGGCGAAACGCAGTCCTGAGAGACGCCTTCCCGAAACCCTCAGATACGGGTTTCGGGAAGGAACTCACGGTACTTCAGGGGAAGATAGCTGCCCTGCAGCCTGCTGTTCTTCCGTTCCCGTATCGATGCCGATGATACATACTCCTTCCAGCACTCCTCCACCGCATCGCCCTTTCCGGCAATCCGGAGCAGTTCCTCCTCCGATGGCAGCGCGGGTATGCGCTGAACCACTTCCCGCCAGGCCCCTTCTCCCGAACCGCCGCAGTCTTCCCTTCCGCCCGGACAATACCACCGGAACAGCTTTCTTCCGTGGTCGTGAAGAAGGTGGGGGGTATCGGGAAACCGGCCGGAAAGCCAGGCGCCGACAAAGCTGAGAATGGAATAACGGGGCCGCAGGGGGGCGTACATAAGCCCCCCGCCAAGCGGAATAAGTCTCAGAATACCCTGGTAGCGGTGAACCTCCAGGGCAACCCGGTCCGCCCATTCCCTCAGCACTATCCGGTCCTCCCTGGCAAGCCGCTCCGGAGCGGTCCAGAGGCGCAGAAGAAGCATATCCGCATCCTCCCGGCCCGCGGCCTGAGCTCTGCTCATGACCCAGGCACCTCTGGAACCCAGACGCACCGCAAGGCGTCCATGAACCTTGCGCGCATCACGCTCCACGGTGGCGACGAACTCTCCCTCGTCAAAACCGAGACCGCCGCCGCTGTTCCGCCGCCTGAGCCGGATACTCTCCAGCTCCCCGGAGGAGAACATATCCGCACGGTCCAGCACCGTGAGAAAGCCCTTCCAGCTTCCGTCATACGAAAAGAGAGGCATCAGAGCTCTCCCGTTACCGCATCAAACAGATAGAGCTGCCCGAACCGTTCATCTCCACTGCCCAGCCTCCGGCGGAGTTCCGGAAAGCCGTAGTCCTTCATAACCAGACTCCTGCCCCCGCAGGTTATAAAATAACGGGCACGGCTCATGACTACACCCAGACGCGAAACCAGTTCGAAACCGAGAGAACCCTCCCTGCGGGCTGCCACAAGCCGCTGAGCCGAACGGACCCCGATGCCGGGAACACGAAGAAGCGTTTCATAATCGGCCTTTTCCAGCTCCACGGGAAACAGCTCCCGGTTTCGGAGGGCCCATTCGCTCTTGGGATCGAGAGAAAGGTCAAGCGAGGGCTGCCTGTCATCCAGGAGCTCCGAAAACGAAAAACCGTAAAACCGCATAAGCCAGTCAGCCTGGTAGAGCCGGTGCTCCCGCACCTTCAGCAGCCCGTTTCCGCCGCCCACCTCTCCGTCGACTCCTCCGCCGCTCCCGCCGACGGCCACATAGGCCGAATAGTAGACCCGCTTCATTTCGTAGCGCCGGTAGAGACTCTCTGCGAGGCCGAGGATGGTTTTATCCTCCTCCGGCGTGGCACCCACGATAAGCTGGGTGCTCTGTCCCGCAGGAACAAAGAGAGGAGGTGCATGACGCCTCAGGGGAGAACGCCGCAGGTCGTTCAGCTCACCGCGGGAGCGGCTTATTCCGGACCGCATCCACTTCATGGGCCCTAGAATATCCTGCTTTTTTTTCTGGGGAGCCAGGCGCGCAAGAGAAGCTTCCGTAGGAAGTTCGATATTGACGCTCATCCGGTCAACCCACCTGCCCGCCGCACCGATAAGCTCACGCGACGCGCCGGGAATCGCCTTCATGTGAATGTACCCGTTGAAGCCGTACTCCACCCTCAGCTTTACCGCAACCTGCATGAGCCGTTCCATAACCGTGTCCGGTTCTGCGAAGACTCCGGAGGAGAGAAAAAGTCCCTCTATGTAGTTTCTGCGGTAGAAGGCGATGGCAAGATCCGCCAGCTCATCCACCGTAAAAGAGACCCGCTTTCCGCCCGCGGAAGCGCGGTTCACACAGTAGGCGCAGTCATAACGGCAGGCATTGGAGAAAAGAACCTTCAGAAGGCTGATACACCGCCCGTCGGAACCCCAGGTGTGGCAGATTCCCGCCCGGCTGGAGGAACCGATCTTCCCCCTCGCCCCCCGGCGGTCGACGCCGCTCGAGGCACAGGAAACATCGTATTTTGCAGCATCCGCCAGAACGGCCACCTTCGCTTCAACATCCATACAGGTACTATACATCCGTTTAGTACTGCAGTGCAACCGTTTTTAGGATTACCATGCCCTATGGTCACCTGGGACGATATGACACCCGACGAACGGGACCGCTTTATTTACCTTATTCTCAGTGAAGAGGCGCTGAAATCAATCATCCTGATAATGAAACGGCGCCATGGTCCCGATGTATCCACCGAAACCATTATGCGCTTCGCCTTCAAGGTGGCCATGAGCAGGATGACACCGAAACATCTTAAATAGTTTTGTCCACCGGGCCGCGCGGACCGGGAAACGCTCCTTCCGGTCTGGTTTGCGCGATCAGTTTCCGGCGGTCAGCAGAAAAGCGGAATCCGAGAGATCCCGGGGAAACTGCAGTTCCCTGTGAAGAGACCATCGGGAAGGCGGACGGCTCCGTCCGGCGGAATCTGCCGTAAAGCGGGCGGCCTCCAGTTCTATCCGCAGCTGAAGCTCCTTCCGAAGCGCTTCGGCGCTGACAAGACCGTGAGAAAGAAGAAAATTCAGAATACGCCTGTCCTGTTCGGTCACCGGCTCCCCCCTGATTCCTCAAATTATAGTAAGCGGAAAGCGGTACCGCAAGGCACATTATGCAAAAGCGGGTTCCGTTTCAAGGGTATAATAATATTCGACGAAATACTCCTCGATTGTTTTCCAGGGCCCGGCACTTTGCCTGTAATAGCGGATTTGAGAATTCCTGCTGCGCAGGAGAAAACTTTCATAAAGCTGGTTTGCCGGCAGTTCATCAAGCCGTTCATTCAGTTTCCTGCCGAGAAGCCTGTCGGCATCCTCCCTGCTAATTGCATTAAGCCGCTCTTCTTTCATGATAATCCGAAGGGATCCCAGCTCTTCAAAACTCAAATCAAAGAGAAACTCCTCCAGAGCCTGGTTTCGTTTTTGATCCTCTATCCTGCGGCTAAGAAAATCCGACCATACAGCAGACAGCTGAAAGCTGAGACAGAGCAGTTCATACGATCCCATCAAAGTACCCAGGACCGGAACAAGCTGCTTCCTGACATTCCAGAGACTCTGAACAAAGGGAGCAAAACTGATATCCTTATCCGAAAGACGGTACTCCCAGAGATTCACAAGGGCCCTGGATACCCTTGCGCTCCAGGGAGCATCCAGGCTGCTGCGATTGAGGACACACCTGTACAGCTCTTCCGCCATGATGGAAAACAATTCCTTTCCGTACAGGTTTTCCGCCTGTTCGCGGAAATTTCCAAGCTCGTCCCGGAACTTATAACAGATCTTCCGGATAAGACCGAAGAAGTGGAGCCTGGAAACCGTAAAACTGTACCCGATAACCGCCTTGGTCGGCTGCCGGTTTATCTCAAGCACCCCTTTATTATAGAGCACCCTGGACAGACTCTCGCCATTTCGCTCCTGTCTGCTCAGATCCAGGTCCTTCATCAGGGAGGGAGCACGCCGGACAATGCCGGCAAGCTGGTCCAGATCACTTCTCCGCTGTTCCATCAAGTCACAAAATGGTGATCCCATTCCGTACAAGGCTTCTTCCAGACTATCTATAAATACTTTTTCTTCGGAAGAGAAGGCTCCTGATATCGGCATCGCTCTATTCCTTCAGGACCTGGTACTCCGGATGGCAGATCGCCTCTATCCGAAGCGGGATAAGGCCGCCCGGAGCGTTGCAGATGCTGATACTGCCCGGGTTTTCGCCGATAAGCGCGGCACCAAGCGGAGTAAATATCGAACAGTTTCTCTCTTCCTTATCTGCATCCGCCGGAAATACAAGACGTACCGTACGCTCCGTGAAGTCTTCCAGATTTGTGTAGCGTACTTTCGAATTCAGGGTAACAAATCCGGAGGGAAACTCGGATTCTTCCATAATGACTGCATCCCCGACCTCTTCATACAGGGTCTGGAGATGCGGAAGATTAAGCCTCCGGTTCTCCTTCATTGAATTGAGAATCCGTGAAAGCTGCTTGTACTCCTGCTCCGTAAGCATTATCCTTTTTCTGGCCATGGTTACTGTCTCCTCTATTGAACACCAACTATAGCCCCTTACTCAGCTCAAAGAGAACACGGAATTAGCAGGCATACAGACTGCAGGTTTTCTACAGGGTACTTCCCGTCAGAGATTTATGAGAAAATTGTGCAGGTTTTGTCCTGTTCCGGACAGTCCGAGTTTTTTCCTGATTGTACAGCGATGACGTTCCACCGTATTCATGGAAATATGCAGAATATGGGCGATCGATTTGGTATCCATTCCGTACTGAATAAGGCCGCATATTTCCAGCTCCCGCGGACTCAAACCCGGTATTTCCGGCAGGGCGGTATCGGAATCGCTTCCTATCATCTGCCTGATACTCATTTTGACCAGATCGATTGATGAAACAGCTTCCTCAGGGACAAGGCTTTTCAAACGCTCCAGAGACGGAAATATCTGGGCATAGAGTCTGCGCTCCATTTCCCGGTTTCGTCTATGCTTCGACTCGCTGAGCTGCTCGATAAGCTCACTCAGAGCATGATTTTTGGATTCAATCTTTTTCTCCAGCCGAATCCTGACTATGCTCTCGGCAAGAAGCTCCAGGGCAGACAGAAGCAGACTCTCTTCCCGTTCCAGCAGAATGCCATTTTCTTCCGGAAAGCAGATGGATAAAACCAGTTTTTCCCGGTTGTTTATGACCGCCGAAAAACGTTTCGGGGAATCGTCAGTGATGTGGACTATTCCCAGATGAATGCGGCAGTTCTCCGGATTGCTCATTGCCTCCAGCAAACAGGAGCCGGCACTTTCAAGAAGGTTTTCCTCTTCCCCCTGGAACTCAATCAGCAAGTGGGCAAGCTTGTAAAGACAATCCAGCTCCTTCTCTCTTTCTGCCAGTTCATGCATAGTATTCATCTCAGATTGAATATACCATGAAATGAAATACAGGTCATGATTCCCGGTAAAACACACAGAATGTCTGCAGTTGCCCCGCCCCGGATAGTTCCTTATAATACCGTCCATGCAGAACAATCAATTCAAAACGGTCACCGCCTTCACCGAAGCCGGAGAAGGCACAAAGAGAGACCTCAATTGCGCAGAAACCATTCTCTACGGAGCAAATGAGGCCTACGGTATCGGCCTTGATAAGAAGGCATTACGAATTGCCTCGGGCTTCGGCGGCGGTATGGGACTCGAAAAGGTGTGCGGTGCTCTCACCGGTTCAGTCATGGCCCTCGGTCTGCTCTTCACCAAAGACCGGGGCCACGAGAGCGATTTTGTGGAAAACCTGAACCGGGAACTGTTCGCCCGCTTCGAAGAAGAGATGGGAAGCACCGAATGCGACTGCCTCAAGGAGAAACACCGGACGGAAGCGGAAGGCTGCCGGAACGTTATCCTGGCAGCCGCCCGTATTCTCGACGACATTGTCCACAGGGAAACATTAAAGCGAAATTAGCCTTGGCTCCCTGGCCTCTCCCCGTCGGTCGGATGCCTTCCGGAGCCACTCTGCCTTGGCCGAAAGGTCCGCGGTAATTGAGGTGGAAGGACAGTAGCGTACGCAGTTGAAGCAGAAGATGCAGCGCTCGTTGAAGACCGGATAGGGTTCAAAATCGATCGCACCCACCGGACAGACCGCCGCGCAGCTACGGCAGAGGGTACACGCCCGCTCTCCTTCGGTCTCCACCTTCCGCGGAGTCATCTCCGAAGCGGCACCTGCAAGGTTGATCTTTTTAAAATCTTCACGCACTTGAGCGTCCGGGTGGTCGAGCGCCGAAAGTGCGGCCAGACCGGCCCGGTCCCCACCCTCCGCCTGACCATCCAAGGGTCCGCTCACCGCGGCAAGCCAGCCGTCGAACCCGGCAAAAGCCTCCAGTGGTATCGCCCTCCCCCCAAGAGGATCGGCCTCCCGCCACATCTGCGAATGAGGAGCGCTCAGGGAACAGGCTCCCCGCACCCTGAAACCCTTTCCGGCGGCGATCCCGCCCATCTCGGCAAGGGCAATACCGCTGGAAACCGAACCCCAGCTGGTGAATGGAACAAAACCGCAGCCGCTCCCCCCGGGGAGCATATTGAGAAAATTGAGAACCGGGGGCACCGCATGCCCCACATAAACGGGAGAACCCGCAAACAGCAGCCCCTTCTGCCCGGCTTCCCCTATCCTGCGCAGAAGCGGCTCAGCCTTCTCCCGCTCATCGAGAAACTTGACCGCAGCCAGATCGTACAACTCAACGGACTCACCGTCCCGCCGGAAATGGTCGGCAATACGCCGGGCAATGGTCGCGGTGGATCCCGCGGGTGAACTGTAGACGATATAAATGTTCATCGGCAGATAATATCACCAAGACCTCTCCCTGCCAATTCCCGGCCCCCCCTACCCGGCAAACCGTTATATAGACAAGCCGAATCTTCGG
>NPIE01004308.1_pt2 | contig 36381 bp, 13 predicted proteins | sample 8637661 | NCBI WGS metagenome assembly NPIE01 (sample SAMN07420842, study PRJNA396082) | bioreactor metagenome | isolation source: sample BA12 brine-fed electro-methanogenic bioreactor BA | place: Japan: Kochi | collected 2016-12-09 | reverse complement strand
GCCAAGTCTTGAGCACTTCCAAGACCTATCTAGCAAAGTTATAAGATTGTTAGATAAAAACAAATCTTCTGAATTTAATTCAAAAATAATAGATGTTTTTTCAAATATTATTCCTTCTTTTGATTTAAAAACAAAAAATTACTATAAGATATTTTCTTTTTTAGAAAGTCAATCAACTAACAATATTTAAAATACAAATGGTAATCTATTATCTTATTTTTTAGAAACTTTGTTAAAGGAAAATATTTCTGTAATAGATTCTATAAATAATTTTAGTATTCTTAAAAAAGAGATCACAAGCGTTCTTGAAAAAGAAAAAGTAAATAACCTTTCTGAGATATTAACTAAAGATTTTACTTATAGTGAAGTTTCGGACTATTATCAAAAGGTTGTAGATTTTATTAAAAATAACAATTTTCAAAACCCTAAACTAAGAGAACTATTAACAAAATTAAATAAATTAAAAACAATTTCACAAGAAGAAATATCTAAAACAAATGAAAGATTTGCTACCACTCAAAAAGACTTTAATGTTTTTTATAACAAATTAGCCAAAGGAGAAAAAATATCATCAGAAGATGGAAGATTTTACGAAACACTTTTAAGATCGGAGTATAAAAGATTTAATCCTAATGGTCAAAATTACTTAAAAGATTTACAAGAACTTGCAAAAAAATTAAAAATAAATACTAAACAATCATCCCAAGAACTTTTAAAACAAATAAATCAAAAATTACCAGAATATAATCCTGAACTAAAAATAATTGCGCCTGAAACCAAATATAGCCAACATGATTTTATTACTAAAGCTATTGAGTTAAATGTTCCTGAGCAAACGTTAGTAGATCTTAGAGAAAATTTATCAAGAACAACAACCATTCAAGAAGAAACCATAAACAACATTAAACAAGAAATTAAAGAAATAGAAATAACTGTAAAAGAAGCTTTTAAAAAAAAAGAATATACTCAACTTTTTGAAAAATACCCAGAACTAAAAAGAATGAAAAAAGGTATTGAAAAAGGAGGGGTTCCTGCAGAAAACCTTATTAATTTTATTTTTAAAAATAAAGAAATTCCTTCTGAAATGATAACAGACATAATCAAAAATGTTTTTAAGAGCGAGTATCCAGAAGTTTTTGAAAAGTTTGTTACTAATAGTATGAATACTAATATTAAAAACCAATTCTTAACAAGATGTAAAGAACTAGACATTACTTTAGAAGATTATCTTTTAAATAATGGTTTGACAGGTATTTTTAATAAAATAAAAGCAAGTGATACTTATCAAAAGATTGTTGAAACAAGAAAAGCGGTTAGTGAAATTGAAACCAAAAGTAAAGGCATAACTTCTAATCTAGAAATAACCTTTAGTGAGCACAGAGAACTTCTTGATGCATTCTCTGGTGTTTTTTCAGGAACTTGTTTTGGAGATTATCCATATGATATGCTAAGAAAAGAGTTGTTTATGGAAAAGGTTTTTAAAGATGGTCGCTTTGTTGGTGGGTTGACTAACATCATAAGAGAAGTAGAAGGTAAAAAAACATTAGTTATTGTTGGTGTTGATGTTAGTGAGGCTTTTGTAAGTGGACTAAGTCTTTCTAAAAAACAAGAGCTTATCGATCTTATGATAGATAGGCAAAAAGAGTTTTGTGTGAAAAATAATCTTAATATAGCTATTTCTCCTATGGGTGGTATAAGTAATAGAGATGGTTTTGTAAAATATGTTACAGAAAAATATATTAGTAATAAAAAACACAATATAAAAAAGATAAAGATACAACCAACGCAAAATTATGAAACAACAAACTGCTTTGATTTAAAATAGTTTTTGTATTTTATTATAAATATATATTTTTGTAAATGTGTAATTATTATGTTTTTTAAATATAGTTAGCCATAATTTATATATGACTATACTTAAAAAACTTGATAAAAACAAGAAGATTTTTGTTCCAATAACTTTAGATAAAAAGATATATTTTTAATTAAAAAAGAGGGTTATTAAGATATCTACTTATATTAACCAAATGCTCAAGATTGTTTTATTTAGTGGTTTTAAAAACGACACATACATCATAAACGACATACAAAAGAAGAACCTTGGTAAGGTTGAGGTCGCGGGTTCGACTCCCGCCAGAAGCTTAACTGGTTTCGCGCAGTTAACACGCAATGCTTAAAAAGGAGCTTTTAACCTTATTTATATGTTTTTCTATACTTATGATATTTTACAAATTTCCTAACCATTGTTTTTGAAAGGAAGGCGCACTTACTAATGATTTTATATAAAAGATATTTATGAAGATTATTTTTAACTAAAGGTTGATTAAGATTAAGTTGTTATCAAATTCTTTGTTGGTTTTATTTCTATATAAATATTCGTAAACAACAACCTTTTTAAATAGTTATATTAATACATATATATAAAACAAAATTTTTTAAATTAATATTTAATGGTGTTGATACATGGTTGCAAAAAAATCTGTGAAAAAAACGAATGTCAGAAAGAAACCTTCTGTAAAAAGAAGTTCTTCTTCTAAAAAGCCTATTATTAGAAAGAAACCTTCTGTAAAAAGAAAGCGACCCACAAAAAAAACTAAAAAAATAACTCATCACCCACTAAAGATAACAAACGACAAGTTTATTAAAAATTTTATGAACAAAACAGGTTTTTACAAATACGTTCGTTTGCCCTTATATATTCTTTTAGCAACAGTCGTTGTTGTTTTTTTAGTCGACTTGCTTCTTTACACAACTTATACATCATCCCAAGTACTAATAATAAAAAATTCGTTTTATTATATTTTATTTACAACAATCGCAACGTTAGTAAGCCTTTTATCTTTTATGTATCTTGGACATAAAGCCGCAGACCATAACCTTATTTTTGACAAATTATTTAGCATTGTCTTAAATCTTGTCTTAATGGTTGTTATTGTTGAAATAGTCCTTATCTTCATTTCGTTTTTAACATTTTTGTCTCCATTTGTTATATACAATTTTGATAATTTTATGACACAACAACTATATTTATTTTATCTTATATCTTGGACAATAGTAAAATCTGTTATCTATCTTTTTATGACTGCTTTATCATATCTTGTTTTTTATAAAATAAGATTTATTAAAATATAAAAAAAGAACGCTTATGAACAACAAAATCTATTATGCGCCCTGGAGAAATGAATACCACAAATCCTCAAAAGAGACTAGACAAAAAAGTGAAGACCCAAAAACATGTGTTTTTTGTGATCTCACTAACAACGACATTATTCTAAAAACAAACCACACTTACCTTATCTCAAACAAATACCCTTATGGTGGTGGTCATATTCTTATCTTGCCTAGAAGGCACGTCTCTAAAATATCTGATCTTACAACAAAAGAAAGAACAGATCTATTTAATGTTATAGACTTATCAACATACACTCTGGATCTAATGTATAACCCAGACGGGTACAACATAGGCTGTAGCGTAGGTCGTGTTGCTGGTGGCAGTATATCTCATCTTCATTTTCACGTTCTTCCAAGATTTGAGGGAGATGTTGGTTGGAACATGGTTTGTGGATTTACTGTTTTATCTTTAACGCCCCAAGAACTAGCAAAAAAGATGAAAGAAACTATTTCTAAAAACAAAATAAAACTAAAATTCGGAATAAAATAAAAATTGGGGACACTGGGATTCGAACCCAGGTCAATAGGTATCTCCCATGTTTTCTCAAGATTTTCTCTTGCATACCCATTACTTATCAGTCATTTACAAAGAAACTTTGTATCCTGCGATCCACACAATAAATGTCTGGAGCCTATTAGGATAACCAGGCTACCCTATGTCCCCTACAATGTTTTATTTGTACAAATATTTATTTGTATGAAAACGTTTATATAATATATACATTCTTACGTTTATTGTTTTTTTAAAAAAACATGTTTATTAATCTTTCTTACAATATATATTTATTAACATACAATCTTTTTAAGAACAAAAACATTAAGATTATTTATGAACATCAACTACTCACATTGTTTCTGCGTGTCAGACAAGTTTGAAAATAAGACGTTTAATATAGATCCTACAAAGATAGACTCTTTAGACAAAAAAGTTCTTGTTACTCATGCACATTCTGACCACATAACAAACACTCCACAAACGTCACTTACAAACAAAATAAACAAATCTTTTATTAACATTCTTCTTCCAAAAAACAAAATAAACTTTCAAGAGATATCTTCACACAAGAAAACAAGTCTTACAGACAGAATAACAGTAACTCCAAAAAACGCAGGACATGTTTTAGGAAGCACAATGTACTTTTTTGAAAGCCCATCAAGTTCTTTACTGTACACAGGAGATTTTGCAACAAAAGATTCTTTGTTATTAAGAGGTGCACAACCAATAGAAGCTGATACGTTAATTATAGAGTCAACTTTTGGAAGAGAGCAGTTTGTTTTTCCAGAAAGAAAAGAAGTGTATGATGATTTTGCGGAAAAGCTTGCTAAGGACCTACAACAAAACAGATTGATAATCATAGGTGCCTACGCTTTAGGAAAATCACAAGAGATTATAAAGTTTTTAAACGTTTATCTAAAAGTCACTCCTTTTGTTACACAAAACATATCTGATCTTAATAACGTTTATCAAGAAAACAACGTTTATCTTGGAAGATACAAAACACTTAACGGCAACATAAAAGAAGCGAATGTTATTGTTGTTCCTCCAACGTTAATAAAAAGAGACGTGATAAATACTTTGTCACACCAAACAAACAAGCACATCTCAACCTATATAATCACAGGCTGGGATTTTTATAGAGGAACATCTTGTGTTCCTGTTTCAGATCACGCAGATTTTAATGATCTTCTTGATTTTGTAAAACAAGTAAAACCAAAAAAAGTTTACTGCGCTCATGGTTTTCATAAAGACCTTGCTCACTCTTTAAGAAAAAAACTAAAAATAAACGCAAAAAGTGTTTCTGAAATTTCAAAAAAACAAATATTAGATTTTATTAATTAAAAATGGTGTTATTATGAAAAAAGACATGTTTAACGAAATTAGAAAAAATAAGTTTAAGACAGTATTATTATTTTTCTTGTTTTTTGTTTTTATTATGCTTGTTGGCTTAGCTTTAAAATATATTTTCTCTTTTTCTGGGTTTGGGATTTTATTTTTTGCTGGTTTTTTTGCTGTTATCTTTGCGATTGTTGGTTACTACACAGGAGACAAGATTGTTTTAGCAACAAGCAGAGCAACCTTAGCAGACGAAAACAAGTATCAACACCTTCATAATCTTGTTGAAGGTTTGTCAATATCTGCAGGCATACCTAAACCTAAAGTGTATGTTATTCCTGACGTTTCACCAAACGCGTTTGCTACAGGAAGGTCACCTAAACATTCTTCTGTTGCTGTAACAGAAGGTTTACTAAAAATACTTAACAGAGAAGAGCTTGAAGCTGTTATTGCTCATGAGATTTCTCATATACAAAACCAAGATATAAAGATAATGACATTAGTAACTATTCTTTTTGGACTTATAGCCATGGCTTCAGATTTAGCTATAAGATCTTTGTTTTGGAGTAGCATCTCTGGTTCAAGAAGCAGAAACTCTAACCAAAACCCAATACTTTTGATTATTGCTTTAATCTTTATTATCTTAGCACCAATTATTGCTATGTTGATACAGTTAATGATATCCAGAAACAGAGAATATCTTGCGGACAGTAACGGAGTGTCTTTAACAAGATATCCTAAAGGTCTAGCAAACGCTTTAAGAAAAATATCAAGCATAGATAGACCTGTTGCTTCTGCAACAAAAGGCACAGCACATTTTTATATAGCAAATCCTCTTAAGAAAAAATCTTCAAAAACAAGTATCTTTAGCACACATCCACCAATAGAAGAAAGAATAAAAAGACTTGAACAAATGTAAGAGCAAACATGGAAAAAATAAAAGACAATGTTTCTGAAGTAATAGAGTTGATGAAAAAAAATCTTCACAAAAAAAAACTACAGTTACAAACAATTTCTCACATAGATCTTTCTAAAGAAAAAAACCAATATCTTGAACAAGAAAATTTGATAACCAACATCTCTATAAACAAACAATTTTCAACAACAACTGCTGGAGTGGATGCTGGTTTTTTATCAAAACAACTTAATTTTTCTAACATTACTTTAGTTAAGGAGATGGGTGTTGTTTTTGTTTATGATAAAGGTGTTCTTAAACAAACCAAATACTTTCCAAAAATAAACAACAAACCAACGCCTTATCTAACTTCAACAAACCTAGAGCTAGAGGAGATTGTTTGGACATCATCTATCTTGCGTTTATCAAAAGAAATTTCTTTGTCAAAAAGAATAATGACTGAAACAAACCTAGACTCAATGTTTATAGACGGCTCAATAATACCTCAATATGTTAATAAGCCAACAAAAGATTGTTTAGCTAGAGAAAAATACAATCAACTAATAAAAGATTTTATTGATCTTTACGATCTTGCTAAACACAAGAAAATCTTCTTGATAGGTTGTGTAGAAGATTCAAGAGGCTCTGTTTTCTTTTCTGATATTAAAAAAAAGTATTTTAAGGATGCTGACTTTTCTTTTTCAGATATTTTTTATGTTTCTTCTATCTTACAAGAAAAACAAAGAACAAGTGTAGTAAGATACTCAACACAACCAAACCTTCACCCTGTGCTTACAGACTTTCCTTCAGAGATATCTAACAACCTTTTTGTTTTTTATCTAAAACTATCTAACCAAGATTTTCCTTTAAGGATAGAGTTTATTTATTTTAAGGAGTTTGGTTTTTCTCTTTATGAGTATGTTCAAAAGATATCTTCTATTGTTTCTTCTTTATCCTACCATAACAAATCTTACACCTACCCTTTACCATTAATAGAGGCAGATCTAAGAAGTAGGTTAACAACAAAAGAAGTTGAGCTTATTATTAAGCAGATACTAGAAAAAACAAAAAACTTAGGTTTTAGGTTGCAGAGAAGAGAGTCAAGGTTTTTTTAGGTTTGTTTTTTTCTTTTTCTACTTGTTTATTGTTTGATAAGTAAACATGATATATTAATATAAAACAAAGACTATATATATATAAGAAAAAAACATTTATTTTTATAGATTTTTTTCTGTACAAAAAACAAAACCAAACAAAGTTTTTTGTTAGGATTTTGTACCTGATTCTTTTTTAATAACATCATGACATAATCATGATATAGCATGACATAAATTTGATGTTATTATGACCAATGACATAAAACAACCAAAAGAGTTTCTTGAACAAATGTTAAAAGAACAGTACAAGGAACTTGATCTAGAAGATTTGCTATCACTTCAAGAGAACGTAAACAACCCAATGGTTGTTTCTGTTTTACTATTCAAGTTGATAGATGAAAGAAAAAAAACAAACAAGATACTAGAAAACATTTCAGAAAAATATGATAGATTACAGTTTCAACTAAAAAACAAATCTCAAGAACCAAAAGAGCTTGTTATGTTATCAGAAACAGATGATCAAATAATAACATACATAAGAGAAAAAGGAAGAGCAGATGCAAAAGCAATAAAAGACATGTTCGGATATAAAGGAAAAAACGCTGCATCTCAAAGACTTAATAGGTTAGTAAAAGAAAAATACTTACAAAAAATTCAATCAGGAAGAAAAGTATATTTTGTGGTAAGATAATAGATTACACGTCAACCCCCTTTAAGAATATACTTTTTTCTTCCTCTTTTTTGCCTCTATTTTTATGATTTTTTTTAGTTTTTACTAAACATAATTATTTTTAAACACTTTATAACTATATTATATATTTAGTAATAAACATAAAAGGAGGTAAAAAAATGTCTATACAAAAAATCGGTGGTTTTGCTTTTCTTTTAGGTATATTAATCTCAATCGCGTTCGCATTAATTCCAGGTCTAGATGCAACCAACTGGGTTCCTTTTGTCTTACTTATCTTAGGTATAATCGTTGGTCTACTTAACATAGAAGATAAAGATATTCAATTATTCTTAATAGCATCAATTGTTTTAATCGCAACAAGTGCAACACCTTTAAACACATTACCTGTGGTTGGTAGTATACTTAACAGATTAATAATCAACTTTGTTACTTTTGTTAGCCCAGCAGCTTTAATAGTCTCTATTGTTGCAATAATAAAAGTAGCAAACACAAAATAGCTTTTTCTTTAAGCTATTTTTTTCTTTTTTTTTATATAAAAAACTCTTTTTAATTAAATAGTTAATCTTTAATATGTTTCTTATCAGTAGAATATTTATAGAATATATATATTTATAAAAACAAATAAGTTTATAAACATCTCTAACTAAATATATTTAAGAATCAATTATAAAAAAGATTAAACATGAGATCAAAGAAAAAAAAAGAAAGTAAAAACATCTTCTCAAAGATATATAGTTTTTTTGAAAACAAATATAACTCTTTTTCAGATTGGCTAACAGACAAAGGGGTGCCAATAAACAAAGTAAACGATTTTTTTGAGTCAAAAGGAATTCCTGCTTTTGTTTTTTTATTTTCTTTAACACTTATAATTGTTGTTTTAATTTTGTTATTAACGATAGGCTCTTCAGAGATTTTTGTGGAGTTTATAGCAACAGACTATAACGACATCCCTGTCAACCAAATGACCTTAAAGATAAGTTGTGGCGACGACGTTGTTTTTCAAAACCAAGTTTCTTCTGGAGATAATTTGCCTTTACCTTTAAAGATAGGTAAAGAATATTCTTTTGTTTTTTCTAAAGATAGATATAAAACAAAAACGATCTCAAAAATAATAGAACAAAAAGAAAAGTCTTTTGTTTTTAAGTTAGAGGAAGAGGTAGAGAAAGGATATTTAGCAATAACACCAATAGATAAAGACTCAGAAAAATCTATAAGAGACGTAAAAGCAGTAGCAAAATATGTAGAAAACGGAGAAGAACAAGAAGTTGTTACTTACTCTTCTGAAACAAACGATGTTTCTTTGTATATCCCTATCAACAGAACAACCTCAATAACTCTTTCTACAGACGGTTACCAAACATATTCTTTTGATTATACTTTAGAAAACCAATCTGAACAAAAAACAGTTTACCTTAACTATGATTTTGCGTCTTTTTCTGGTGCTTCTGCTACAGTAACTGTTGTTGTTAGTGACGTTTCTGAAAATTTAGTAGATGATGCAACTGTTGAACTTTATAACCAAACAAACGAACTGATTGATATTCAAAAAACAAGTTTAGGTCGTGTTGTCTTTGATACAGTTACAGGACAGATCGTAAGATTTGTTGTAACAAAAGATGGGTACAGAACATACGACAGTGATGTTGATAACAAAACATACAGAATAACAAAAGACGAAACATACAACGTAACATTAGAGATAGGAGGAAAGACTTTACATCTTTCTGTCTTAGATGCTATAAACAAAATGCCTTTAGAGAACGTTTCTGTAAAAATATACAATCAAAAAAATAATTTGATTGCTTCAGAAATAACAGACCTGGTCGGAACAATAAAAACAGATGGCTTAGATGTTAATGAAAATTATGTTGTTACTGCTTGTTTAGATACTTACTTATGTTCATATAAGACAATAAATGTTTTAGAAACAAATCATCATGAGATGCTTTTAGAAAAACAAACAGGAGATAACAGTTCAAGGTTATCTGTTTGGGTTTATAACGAGTATGGAGAACCAATAACAGACGCAAAAGTATCTTTGTTTATTCTTGTTAACGACGTGTTTATCCCCGCAGGCGTAGACACACAAAACCTAGACCTTACAGGTTACACATCTTTTAACACAACCACCAACGAAACCTACAAAGTACTTGGAACTTATGGAGATCTTTCTGGTTCTGAGACAATCACTATTGAACCTTATGTTGACAACAAAGTTATTTTATTTATAGAAGATGCAAGAAGAATAATAGATCTTAAACTTATTGATGAAGAAGGTAGAGAGATTATTGAAGGTAATCTTTTAGTAAAAACAAAAGACGACTATGTTTTGTTAGAAAAGAACCTGGACGGTACTTCTAACGAGTTTGATGTTTTTGGTTATAGAGATTTGATTGTTGAATATACGGATGTAAACGGTAACAAGTCAACACATTCATTACAGGTTGGTGACGACAAGCTTATCACACTAGCTATTGATAAGAAAAAAATAACTGTAGGTAACTACCCAATCGTTGATTTTGTTGGTGTTGAAAATGTTCAAGGTCATAGAACAAATTTTGTTACACCTGACGAAGATTATTATTTAGTTTTTAATATTCTATTCCCAGAAAACGCAAGAAGAGGCGGTGTCCATATAAGAGCAGGCACAGATTCTCAAAAAGATGTTGACAACATGGCTTATGGAATAACAGGCTATAAAGCAAACACAACAAACCATATTTACTCAAAAACATACACAACAGACCCTGCACCAGGTATATCATCTATAGACTATCTTAACACAGGAAGAGATGGAGAGATAAACAAATGGTTAGAGCTTAGTTTTGAAAATCTTGATGAAGATCTTGGACAACACCAAATAAAAGTAAAGATGCAAACAACAGACATCAACCCTAACAAGCTAGAGTTTAGGTACAGAGCTTGGGTACAGGATGATGGTTATTTTTATAGAGACCCAAAAGACGAATCTCTTGAGCTTAATCAATCAACAAACGAAAGACAGGCTCTTTATGCATCAACAAAAGAAGTGTACGTAGATGTTTTTGAAACACCAGCAGATTGTGAAGATGATTTTTGTGTATCTTACAAGTTTATTGACGAAGATTTGTTTGACTATGATAGACATTCTTTTTTTGGTGTGCAAGATAAGTTGTACGGTTTAGAAATAAATCTTTATAGTTTTAAAAACACAGAAGCAAGTCTTTTAGCAAAAACATCAACAACAACACCAATAATATCTTTTATATCCTTAGAAAACAATCTTTTATTTCCAAAAAACATAAACCTAGACGCAATCAACGAGCTTGAAATTAGTTCACAATCAATCCCTGTTGTTGCTGGCTTGCAAAAGAAGATGTACTTGTTCTTTGCAACAAAGTCAATTGGTTCAACATTTATTGATTTGTTTATAACAAGTCCTACAATCTCCTCAAAAGAAGAAAGATTTAACTTTAATGTTGTTCCAGAAAAAGAGATGGTTGTTGAACTTGATCCTCAATTTATTTTACAAAGAGAGCAACCTTTACATGTGACTGTGAGAGATAAAGAAACAAACGAGCCAATAGAGAATGCTTTTATAAAAATAACAAACGAATATAAGGAGTTTATTACTTCCGTAAAAGGAGACAAGCTTAATGGTCGTAACGGACAATATACGATCTCACAAAATATTAACTCTAATAAGATAAATGTAGACGTTTCTGCATACGGTTATGTTTCTGTTAACAAACAACTTATTGTTGGTGATTCTGGGTTGTTATCTGCACCTAACCAAATAACAATAAACGTTGGAGAAAACCAATCTTCTGCAACAAAAAAAATAGATGTTAAAAATCTTGGACGAAACACTATAGATAATCTAAAAACAGAAGTTAACTTTATTTTGCCTGTAAGCACGATGTATATAGAAACCATACATGACAATGAAATCTACTCTCAATCAACATCAACTATGGATGTTGTTGTTAACGTTAACAAAGATCTTAACTTTAGACAAGCAAAAGCAATTGTTATTGTTTCTGGTTTTGTTGGTAACAAGCATGTTGTTAAGCCAATAGAGGTTGTTGTTACAAAAGGCAAAATAATTTCTGACTGTGTAACAATAAACCCACAAACTTTATCTTTATCTGTGGGTATGCAAGAAAACTCTGAGATAAACCAAGATTTTTATGTAACAAACTCTTGTGATCAGCCAGTAACAATAACACCTGAGATTTTGCCTTTGGCTTCTAGAGAAGACGAGCATCTAAAAATAAACATTACTCCTTTTACTATTTTAGCAAAAGAGCAAAGAGAATTTAATATTTCTATAAAAAACACAAAAGCAAGAAAAAGAGGGTCAACACAGAAATACGAACTTTTTTGGAATAATCCTTTGTATGTTGTTGATAACACAAAGCTAAACATAGATTTTTTTAATCTAGAACAAGCACTAAGAGTTTACCCATCACCAATAATACCTGTAAGTATGTCACAACCATTAGACCAACAACCAGGTATAACATACACATCTTTTATTATAAGAAATGAAGGAAAAGTGCCTATAAGAGATGTGATTGTTTCAGATAAACCACAAGGTCTAAGATCAAACATCACAGCACAGGTCCAACCAACCTCAAAAGAGATTCTTAATGTTGGTGAGTCTCTTCAAGTAAATGTTCTTTATGAAACAAAAATAAGGTTTAACACACTTGACGATTTAACCTACGAGATAACAGGGTATGGTCCAGGAATAAACACAACAGTTTCTGCACAAGTAACAAATGTTTTCTTGATATCGCCTCCTGGTTGTTTAAAAACAACTCCTAAGACACTTAATTATAACATTGACTTAGGAAAAACACAAGAAAGAATAATAACCTTTACTAACGAATGTGCGGAGCCTGTAATCGTTAACGATATTGATAAAAGAGACGGGTCTTTTACACAAGCCTTTGGAAATAATGTTGTTAGTCTTTATCCACAAACAACCGGAACGATCTACCCTGGTGGATCATCCAACTTTGTTTTTAAGATAGATGCAAAAGATTATTACAACTCATATAACGTACCTCTAAAGTTTTTAGCAAGAACAGCAAGCAACAACCTAATAACCTCTGAACAAATAAATATTTCTTTAGATGTTTCTCCTGAAGATGAAAAACAAGTAAACAACTATAAACAAACACAACAAATAACAATGCCTGTTTGTGGTTCAGAAGAAAAAACAGTTGCTACCTTTCCTTTAATTTCTGATGATTGTTTAAGCTATGGTTATTGTGATGCATTTTCTGCTTCTGAAGCTATTCTTAGCAAAATAAAATCGTTACAAGCAGACATCATTTCTGTATCTTCTCAGCTAGATAACAGGCTTGAGAACACAGGTTGTTATAAACCAGGCTCCAACATAAAAAGTTGTGAAATATCTGACCTTCATCCAGACCTTAAACCAATTACTTTTGATATTTATCTTCAAAACGATGTTGTTAGTAAAGATCTTATACAATACCTTCTTGATGAAGATAAGCAAACAAACAAAAACTATTCTAAACTTAACAATTATCTTGTAATGAACACACCTTCCGTAAAACCAACAGATGCATCTTTTGTTGGAAACAGAATCTACGTGCCTACAGATATTATTGGTTGTGGAAGATACAAGATAAAGATAGATGCAAGTGTTTCTATTACATATAAAGACATACAATCAGAAAGAGCTTATTTTTTTGTTGAGATAGAAGATTATGAAAAAACAGAAGCATGTAACAAAAATATTCAAAACTACCAAATATATCTTCCATTAGATAAAGAGATATCTGCAACAAAAACACACAACACGTGGTTGTTAAGACTTGTTGGTAATAAAGATATTGTTCCTAGCGTTGTGGAACAATTGTTTGAGAATGATGGGTTTAGATATTCTTCAACAATAACAAACACAACCAACATTCTAAACGTTCATTTTGATAAGATTACTGAAAAAGAAGATGCTTTAGCAAAGATTGTGTTTGGTAACCAAGTTACACCAACGACAGCAACTCCTGAAAGAGTAGATATTATTCTTAATAATGAATATCTTATAGACAACCAACCACACGAGCAATTTTCTAAAAAAGCGTCTGATATTATTAAAAACCTTATTGTGAAAAAACAACATGTTGATCTTTGTATATCTCCAAAGAACGACTATATCCTTATTTTGGATTTTATAGATATTGGAGATCTATTATTTAATTTTAAAGATAAGTCTTCAACACTTGTTATAAATGAAGAAAAGGCTTGTAAAACATTTGTTATTGAATCAAAGATCGGAGAAGAGATTTCTTTTAGCACAAGCGACATAAGTGCGGTTGCGGATGTTACATATGTTTATGAAGGACGAGAAACAAAAAATCTTCCTCTTATTTTAGATAAAGACAAAGAAAAAGAGTTTAAGGTTTGTATATCTCCAAAAAACACGTCTGTTATAGGAAGGCTTGTTGGAGAAAAAGTAGATGTTACTGCTATAAGTAAATATGTTATTAAAGGAACAGAAGGCCAAAGAGAGATAAAAAAACAAATAACTCTTGAAAGTTGTGGAATCACTCCAGTAACGTTATTAGAAGAGATTAACAAGAAAGCAAAGTCTGTTGTAGAAAAAGACAAGAAAAAAAGTAGTTCTTTTGTTGCTTTAGTAAGTTGGGATAACAAATATAATAAAGCAGACAAGGAGGCTTTTTGTGACTCTTTAAGAAAGTATTATCAAGAAAATAGCATAAAAGGAGATTTGTTTTTTGATGATGCAGATATGTGTTCTGAGGTTGATAGACCAAGTGCGATGACAGAGGCGAAGAAAGATAGAGCCGTAAGTAACGCGTTGGTTTATTTTAAAAACTGTGGTCTTACTTGTGCTGGTTGTAGCCTTGGCTTAGATGCTTTACAATTAATTTTGACTGGTGGTGTAGCGTCTGGCAAAGTAGGCTTAACTGCAATAAATGATTTGGTTGGTTGCGGCATTGGTTGTGGAATTCCTAGTGTGGCTTATTGGGCTGGTGAACAAACTAAGATAATAAATCCTTCTGGAGTAAGTGGTTTTTTCATAAAATTGTTTTCAGGTGCTTTTGGTGCTCGTCTTGGCACAATATTATCTGATAAACTTTTCGTGAGCTTTCCGCGTTTTTTTGGTAGTACTGGTGCTATTAACCCATCAACAGCAGAAGGTGGGTTATTAAAAGTGTTTGGTGCTAAAACGGTTGCGGCACCAGCAGATGCACCATCTGTAATAGATGGAATATTAAAAAACACTTCTCCAACAGGAACCTATAAACCAAAACTTCCTCCTTCAACAGGACAAACATATGATAGCTATATTAAAATTATTGAACAAAGATTAAAACATCGTATGACACCTGGTGGATCAACAGAAAAGTATTATCAAGATATACTAAATAAATTAGAGACCGCAAAAAAAACACCAATAAAAACAGCAAATCTTTATGGTACTACAAGAAAAGCACTTAATATTGCAAAAATTGGTTGTCACATAGCTGGGCAAGTTGTTGGTAGCACAACATTTAAAAAACAAGCAGAAAGAGGTGTCTTAGGTGGTGCAATCACTTTACAAAATAGCGTCGATTATCTTTCGTTTGAGAATAATGCTTCATATATAGTTACAATAAATTACGTTTCTGAAAACAAAAAAGAAAATATAAGCGCGCATTATTTGTTGGACATAAAAAAGCAACACGACCCAAACGTTAACCACCCAAGGCTTGACAAATGTCTTATAGATAATCTGCCTGAAACCAACTAGATATTTTTTAATAAATAATGTTTATAAAATATTTATCTATTATTAAAAATATAATATTTTAAAAGAAAAATAAATATGTTTCAAATCTTACGCACAAAAAAAGGCTTTACTTTGTTTACTGCCTTAGTTTCTTTATTGTTCTTGTCCATGTCATTAATATTAATCTTTAATATGGTTCAGACAGAAGAAACATATCTTTATCTAATTTCAGACAAATCTTCTTTATCAGATCTAATAACAATAGCAGACCTTGCTAGATCAGATGCTTTTAACTCTTTTCTTGTTCATCTAAGGGTTAAGTGGGAAGAACACTACACTAGTGAAAACAATAATTTCACACTAACTTATAATGACGTGTATATGCCGTGGGACACTTTTGTTAAAGAAAAATCTGACCAATTAATATTTAGCACTTCTTTTGCTTACTTTTTTGCTAATGTTATTGTTACTCAACTTAAATACAGTGCTCTTCAACCACAGGGATATAATGTGAAAGTAGATGTTTTTGGTGATATTGATCCTAACAATCCTGCTGCAATAACAAGCTCGCAAGAGACGCTAGGAAATGTTATTAAAAAAATGTTTGATGATGCTGATCCAGAAGATAGAATAAAGGTTGTTGATTGTGATTATGATACTGACGATACATGTGTTGGTTCTTTTTATATGTCTTTAGATACAACAGGACTAGATGATGCTAACTTTGAAAAACTTCCTAAAATTTCTGTGGTAAGTCAAAAAACAAACGAAGTAATTCAGAAACCAGTTTTTGGAAGGTTTGTATATAGGCTTTATATGCCTTGGAGAGGGTTTCAAGCTTTTAGGGTTGCAAGAAGATTTGCTTTAGAACAAGATGTTGAGAAAACAGAAGAAGGAGGTGAGATTTTTGATAAAATTGAGGATGATGGCCACACAGGCTTATTTGACGGATATCTTATAAACACCTTAAACCAAGCAAGGCTTGGGTTTTGTGACCCAAAAACTTGTGCACCAAGAGAAGATTTTTTAACATCTCCTAGTCAAAAAGCAATGAATCATTCCTGTACATCAAACCCTGACGCAAACTTTTCAATAAATGATCTAGATTTGGATATTGAAAATCACAACATACTTTATAAGTCAAATAATGAAGGATATAATGTTTTTAATAGTGGCGATTCATCAAAAAAACAACTTAAAAAACTTTTTTATGATACTGTGGAAGAAAACATATCTGAAAGATATGGGGGCTCTTCTTTAGAAGATCTGTTATTTGATAATTCTCTGTTAATGATTTATAGGTCAGATAACCTACCAGATAATGAAAAAATCTCTGTTTCTGCTGGAGACCTAAACTTTTCAATAGATGTTACTATATCCTCCAAAATAACTAAAAAAGTAGAAAGCACAGGCTCTGGTGTGATAGGATCTATTTCTCCTGTTCCTTTTAATAATTTTTCACAGATAGAATCAAAAGTAGGCGGGTTCGGGACTTTTCTTTATGATGATAACCCTACTTCCAAATATTTATATCAACTAAATTCTTCAACAATAAACAACTACTCACCATTTACATCTATCTTTTCTTCAGACCTCAAATGCTATTCTCTAGATACCGCAAAAGTAAAACTTTCTTTTGAAGAGCATGATAGAAGATATATTGTTGGAGATGCATCAAAGATCCATATTGACTTAATCTATTCTTTTTCTGATTTTGCGTTTCCTGGACCAAATGGTTTTTCTGGACTTAATCATGAAAAAGGTTTTTTAGATGAATCTTCTTTACCATCATCTCCAAATTATAATAAAAACGACTGGACTTGCGTTTCTACTATAGACATCTCTGGTGGAGAAAAGTGTGAAGCAAAAAACTAATTTTTCCGACTATGTAACTTTATTCAGTTAATAGTCGCTATTTATAAATCTATCCTATCTTATATATTATTATAACCAAACAACATATTTACAAAAGATTTATAAAAAACAAACGTTTTTAAAACAAAGCATACATAAAAACATAAAAGAGAAGCAATATTATATATATAAAAAAGGTTGTTATCATGTCTCTAAAAAAACTATACTATAAGCTAGAAGATAAATATTTTGAATTTTTAGAAAACTTAGAAAAAAAGAAAATAAACTTATTTAAGATAGTAGATCCTTTAGAAAAAAAAGGAATACACACTTTTCCTATATTTTCGTTAATATTCTTAGGAATAATTATTTTAGTGTTGTTACTTATCTTTAAACCAATCTCAACAACAGCAGAAGATCAACTAAACATAAGTTTTTATGATGAACAAAACAACCCAATCTCAAATCAAGAGCTTACTTTTTATTTAGGTACTGACCAGTACACAAGGCGAACAGATAATAAAGGTTTTGTTTCTTTAGGTGATTTATCTAACATTAGTTACGAGTTGTTGTTAGATGACCCTAACTATCAAACAGCAGAAGATCTTATACAAATAAATCTTTTAGACAAAAAAAACTATTCTGTTACTCTTCAAGAAAAACAAAAAGAAATAACAAAAGAAGTTGTTTTTAAAAAAGAAGACAACACAGCAATAACAGAACCGTTTAACGTAAGTTTTTATTGTACAAATGTTTCTTTTGAAACTGGTTCTTTAGAAGTAATAGATGGTAAAGTAATTGTTCCTAACGTTCCTATAGATTGTGGAGAACTTAAATTTTCAATAATCTCTCCATCAATAAACAATAAATACACAATATCTCACCAATCATCTCTTGACTCAACAACATCCTTAGGTGAGATTTATTTTAGCGATATTGAACAAGAGTTTGGTTCTTTAGAGATAGTTGTTCTAGACTCTGAAAGAAACAACGGTTTATCTGACATACAAGTAACATTAATGACTTTATCTGGAGACGAGCTAGAGTCAGGAACAACAAACGCAAACGGAATATTTGTTTTTAACAATTACCTAGTAAACAGTTATGTTGTTTTAGCAAAAGATAACACAGGCATATATGGTCCTGTTACAAGAGCAGATTATGACTCTGGAAAATATTCTTGTGTTCAGTTAATAAAAAACACAACAGTTGACCACACATTAAAACTTAACAAAGACGTTGTTGGTTATTTATCTTTTAATCTTGTTGATAAAGATACGTTATCATCTTTACCTAACGTTTCTGTAAAAATATACAAAGGTTCTGAGATTGTTTCAACAGGAACAACAGATAGTCAAGGAAAAATTTTGTTTCCTCTTTCTGAAATGGTTTCTTACAACGTAGTTTTTGATCATTCTGATTATATTATAAGCACAAGAACAATAACACCTTCAACAACCCAAACACCACAAGAGATAAAGCTAACAAAAGTTGATCAACAAACAATGCAAGGCGTTTTTGTGTCTGTTGTTGACTCTGATAACAAGCCTGTTGAGTTTGCTAAACTAAACGTTTACGACTCTATAGACAAAACCTTAATAACAACAACGACAGCAGACGTTCGTGGACAAGCAATAATCTCTAACCTTGTTGCTAATCAATCATACTATATAGAATCTGTTGTTGGACAATACACAGGAAAATCTCAAACATTTTCTGTTGTAGAAAGAGAACCAACAAACGTAACAATAACAATGAATATTGGCGAAGGAACTTATGAGTTAACAATCTTAGACAATACCAACAACCCTATATCAACAAGAGTAAGAGTGTTTGACTCTGTAACAGATGACGAGTTGTCTTACAAAACAACAAACACTGATAGTCAAGGAAATACGTTAATAAGAATAAGAGCAGATAAGTTTGTTTATTTTGCTATTGACAATTACGACTCTGTTTTTATAACAAAAAAATATAATGTTTTAGCAAACAACGTTCTTCAAGAAAAGATTGTTTTACCAAAACAACCAACAACCAACGACATACAGTTTTTAGGACTATATGACTATTCTGGAAAATCTGTTGCGTCTGTAAGTTCCGGACAAGTTGTTGTTGCTAAGTTTCTTGTAAATGTTATAAGAGACTTTGAAAAAGTTCAAGCACATATAAGAACAGGACAAGGTGCTGATTGCGACTCTAAAACTTATTCTGTTGAGCAAGATCAACTATATATAAAAGAAATAAAATACTCAGGAAACAACGTAGTTGGGTCAACAACATTTACACCGTGCTTTGGAGAGTCAAAAGACAAAGGCTCTGCAACAACGAGGGATGGAAAATGGTTTAATGTTATTCTTGATAAACCTATAATTGGTTCACACATAATAGAGGCAGAGATTGTTGTTAACGATAGCGTTTCTGGTAACCTTCCATTATATTATAGATCTGAACATATCTCAGGAAATACGATCTTAAGAAACCCAGTAGATCAACAACTAAAAACAAACGTAAGCCATCCAGAAAAGCAATCTTTGTACGCATATGCAAAGATGGAAAACATATACACAGGTGCTTCAAACTTTTGTGAAAATAGTTTGTGCTATTATTTTTCTGTGTTTGACAAATCAACAAACATATCCAGAAACATTGTAGATAGCTACTCAGCATCAGAAAACACAAAATATTCTTTATCATTTAATTTTAATTTTACAAGACCTATATCCAACACAATATTATCAATAACCTCACAATCATCTGTTGTCCTAGAAGAGTACACAATAACGGGCGTAGGTGCACAAACAACATCAGGAGATACTTTTAGCAACATTGATTTTGGAAATATTGTTTCTGGAGACCATGTTAGTGGAATAATTGATCTTGAGGTTGTTAAAGATGCAACTGATCATGTTATGTTTGAGATAATCTCTGACGGTGAGGTTGTTTTCACAAAAAAAGTAATGTTTGATATAAAGCCATCAAAACAAATGAACGTAGAAATTTCTCCTACAACCTTTGTGCCATTTATTCCAAACGCTGTTGTTGTTGGTGTTCAAGATCAAGAAGAAAACATAATCTCTGATGCACAAGTAACAATCAAACACAATTCTTCAACTATAGAAGCTGGTGTTACAGACGATCAAGGTCGTTTTTTATTTACTTTACCTTCTCCAAACGTTTCTGATGATGTTGAGATAATTGTAAGAAAAAAAGGTTATAGATCTGTTGTCCTAAAAAAACAAGTTTCTAAAAACATATTAATAATTGTTCCTGAAAAAATAGACACACAACTAAACTTATCAACAGAAGCAAGAAAAGAAATAAATGTTGATATAAAAAATCAAACTGTTGTTCCGTTTGTTATATCTAACATCTCACACACAGTTCCTCAAAAATATTTGTCATTAGCAATAACACCAACAAACAATGTTATTGAACCTGGACAAGATATCTCTCTTGATATTAAGTTGCAGTTAACAACAGAAGGCTTTGATTTGATGACACAACAAAATCTTGAAGGAGATATTGTTGTTAACGTTCAAGATTCTTTATCAAACCAGACATGGCCTATAAAGATTCCTATAAAAGTAAGAGTTACTTTTGGAAATAGTGTAGATGTGATAGATTGTCTTAATATTAATCCTGCACAAATAGATATCAGAGCAGAACCATTAACAGAACAAGAGATTACTTTAAATCTAAAAAACAACTGTACAGTAAACGCCCAATCTGTTTCTTTAGGAAGAATAAATGCTTCCCTTAACTTTGGTGCAGAAAGACAGACAGGTGATTTTTTCTTAGTTGTTAATAATAAAACATATCCTTTATCAGAAGAAGACGTAACTATACTTGACGCATTCCCTGCAGATCAAGAAGCAACTATAAAGCTTAAGTTTAAGGCACACAAGCTAAGACAAGCAATAACAACGCCAACAATCGAGTTTAAGACACAAAGAGCAAATCTTACAGGTGTTGACAAGATAAAAGGTGTTTTAGAAACAAATATAATTATTAATGACTATGCAACATGTATAGCTCTACCAAAAGAACCAATACCAGTAAGTTTTTGTGGACAGCAAAACCAAACAATGTACCAACAAAATTTTGGAGGATTTGGTGCTTATCCTTACGACCCTACACAGTTCCAAAACCCTTACCAAAACATCTCAAATGTAGGATCTCCACAATATTTGTCTACACTTTATAATAATCCATACCCAAGTCCACAATATAATCAAAACGTTCTTATGCACAACTATTTATCACAACAAACAACAAACCAGATGACTGGTTTTGGAACAAGCATGTTTGGTTGTCCATCAACAAGAATACCAATAAGAAACGATTGTGCAGAAGATGTTGAACTTACGTTTGTTTCTGATTATGCGATTACTCTTAATTCAGATTCTGTTATGACTCTTCCAAAAGGAAAGATAGATTATATAGAAGTTACGGGTGGTCTACAGTTAGGGACGTTTAACCTTGGCGTATATGCTGCTCCAACCTCATCTGTAGGAGATCATTCAACGTTTGTTGGAAACATTGCTTTGCAGATGTTGTTACCTTTAGATGAAATTCCTGAAGGATGTATTGTTCTTTCTCAAAGAAAGTTTGATTTTTCTTCAATAGTTGACCATAAACCACAAAAATTCACAATCACTAACAGATGTGTAGCAGATGGCTGGAATCTAGAGGGTGTAAGAATAACTGATCTTAAAAAACTTGAGTTTGGAGAAATTAATTTCTTTGTATTTGGTGACGAAGTTTCAGAAGTTGTTACTCCACAACACAGGGTTACAAGACAAGTAGGCACAGAGATACATCAGATATGGACCTTTGAGATTCAAAGATCTCCAGAGATTCAAACAAGAACTGATCAGCTAAGAACTGGTGGTAACGCTGGTGAGTTAATTACTGACTTACGTTTGTTGTTTGGTGGTCTAGGAAGTGGTGTAAAGTTAGAGCCAATCTTGGAGATAACATATAGAACACCACGTGCAAGTCAAAAACAAACACATCAAAAGATAATGTTGATAGACAATCTTCAGTGGTTAGGATATGGAATAACTGATGGAGAAGGAGGAGATGTGTTAAAAGATATTTTAGATGATAAAGATGAAGATAAAGAAGATTCTCAAAAGCCATCCAAGACAGAAACAACACAGATAATGACTGGTGTTGAAGATGGACAATCATATGCTTTAGAAGATACTGAGGATGGTGTTTGTTTAGATCCACACTCTATCTTAAAAGATGGGTTTACAGGCAAAGATAAATATAAAGAATACGGGTTTGACAAGATTTTGTTTAAATGGGATGACATCTCAGAAGACGCTTGTGATAAAGGTGAATATTATTGTGATCACACACAGTTGTTTGATACTCTTTATAAAAAATCAATCTCTGTGGTTTCTAGTAAATCTATAAAATATAAAACAGATGGCTCAGAGGTTTTGTTTGAGGTTTATGATAAAGGTAAAATCAAAAATGATGGTGATGCTAAAGATTGTGTTGAGGTTGATGAAACAGAATTTACTAATCTTAAAAACAAATGTAGTACACTAACAAACGAAAATGCAAAAGAATGTCTTAATATGATTGTAAGTCTCTTAGAAACCGTTCCAGAACCAAGAAGAAAGTTTGCGATAATTGATTTTAATGTTAGTAACATAGTGACAGATGCTAATCTAAAAAAATATATACAAAATACAGGATATATCACCTACAACGATAATGACACAAAAAAATACCAAATAACAACCTACCAGTTTATAGACTATGTGAACTCGTACGATAATAAAAATGATGACATATATAAACAATTCCTTAAAGATGTTTTTAACACAATGAAACTTTACTATGGTAAACCTGTATCACCAATAACAGTAGACCTTAAAAAATTAGGGACGATGTCTACTGAAGATATTTTAGTTGAAAAATATAATAGTTTGTTTTTACAAGGTGATAAAAGAAAAATAATAATTAATAATTCTATTAGTTTTAATGAACCAGGAACATATGAGCTAGATTATGTTTATGAAAAGAAGGATGGTACTCAAGAAATAACTATTAAAAATATTGACCTTGTTAAAGACATAGACTCAGAAGACAACAACTACTCAAAAAACCCGTTCTTCTATATGCCAATCAATCCAACTATCTATGATTATTCTTCAGGGTCAGATAAAGTGCTGTTTAATACAACTACAGCAGGTGGTGCAACAACCCAAGAAGGTTACGAAATCTCTGTTTTATCAGATATCTTTAGCGACTGGTCAGACATACAAGACGGTTATTTATATAAGATGAACAAAAATTCATCCAAAATAACATTTGCTGATCTAAGACCATTAAAGTTTATATTTGATACAAGGACATTAACTTACCTTTTGCCTAATAATAAACCAGATAATGACAAAATATTGTCTTCTCAACAGCCAACGTCATGGGAGTTTGTTAATAATCAAAACAAACTTATATTTAATAATCCTACAAAGTTTATGAAAACTTATTTTGTTCTTAATAAAAATAATAAAACCCTAAATTTTATATTTAGTTCAGAAGCAAAGCCCGCAAAACTTTCAAATAACGACCTTTCATCCACAAGAACAAATTATACTGACTATGCTTATAAAGTTGAACAAAATAAAGCTGTTGATGACGATATTAAATATAAAGACATAAGAACAATAATAAGCAACATACAAGATAATAAAATGTGTTTTAATATTAACAACAATGAGTTAAAAGTCTGGGAAAACCCAGTAAACAAATAAAAGTAACATTTATATATTTTATTTAATGTATATTATATATAAAGAAGAAATTAATAAAAGATATTAATGGAGTTTTAAAAATGTCTCTAAAAAAAATGTATTATAATCTAGAAAACAAATACTATGAGTTTGTGGAAAAAACAGGTCTATATAAGATAACAGACAAGATTGATAAGTTTATGCCATCAATGATATTTTTCATATTGTTGATAATTGCTGTTATTGCAGGTATCTTGCTATTGTTACCTTTTGCTCCTGGCTCAGACCATAACGAAGTAAACTTTTTTGTGAAATCAGTAACTGACCAACCAATCTCTGGCGTACCTTTGTTAATAACAACAGAGTTTGGAGAGGAACATTCTGTTATTACTGATCAATATGGAAAAACAACATCTGTTTTCTTACCAAAAAATACAACCTACACCCTAACTGTTGATTATACATCTTTTGGATATAATACGTTTTCAGAAAACTATTTTTCAGAAAAAAGATATGAAGAAAAAACAATTGTTTTAGAAGAAGCTTCAGACCCTACACAACATGTTAACTATCAGTTTTCTGTTGTTGATAGCTCTAGCCAGTCAATCCCTGCAGGCACTGCATACTTTGCGTGTGAAGGCGATTCTGGTATTGCTCCTTCTCCTGTTTCTGTTGTTAATGGGGTAGTAAACGTAAGCGCTGAAGAAAGCTGTATTCTTACAGCAACCATAAGAGCAGACGGTTACCATGAAGTATCTAATAAGCCAATAACCTCTTCAACAACACAACTTGTTTTAACAGGCACTGGATATTTTGCGGGTACATATGATGTTAGTATTTATGTAAAAGATACAGATGGTATAGGTGTATCAAACATAAAAGTTTCTGCATATAAAGACTACGCTGTTTTACAAACAACATGTATAACAGACGAAAGCGGTTTTTGTAAGCTTGAGGACCTTCCTTCAGCAAGCTATGATATAAGAACCTCAGACAACAGATCTCCTGCACAATACTCTTTAGAATCAACACAGATAAGCAATCTTTCAAATAACACAGAAAGATCTATTGTTGTTACAAAAGAAGTAACAGGATACATCTTAGCAAAAGTAAATGACCACACAGGCACAGCACTAGAAGACGCTGTTGTTTACTTAAAAGTAGTTGACCAAACGATTGATCAAAGATACACACAAGAAGACGGAACCGTTTTGTTTTCTGTATCTAACAATAGCCTTGACTATAGGGTTGTTGTGGATGTTGAAGGGTATATGATTGAGTCAAGATTTGTTATACCATCCACAGACGTTCCTACAACACCAACAGTAACAATAACTTTAGAGCAAGTATCTTCATCAACAGCAAAACCACTATCTTTAAGAGTTGTGGGTCATGACGGAAAAGGTTACCCAAACGCACAAGTAGTTTTGTATAATGCTGAAACAGGGTTGTTAACAGACTATACTCCAAAAAAATCAGATTATGATGGGAATATAACTTTCTCAGCCGTAAGGTCAGGTCGTTATTATGCAAAAGCATTTAAGGGTAGTTCAACAGGAACTTCTCAAGAGTTTGAGTTTGATATAAGAACTTCTCAAGCAATGGACCTTGTTGTTATTCCTATGAGTGTTAGCAAAGGTATGTTAACAATAAATGTTGTAGATAAAGATGATTATCCTGTCTCAAACGCAACTGTTAATGTTTATGATATATATAGTAGCTATAGTTCTCCAATAAAAAGAGAACTCACAAACACACTTGGTCAATATTCTGTTGAGATGGATGCTGATCAGTTGTTGTATGTTGTTGTTTCTGATGAATTTGGTGGCTTAGGTACAACACAATCTGAATATATTTATCTAGAACCAGATGGATCTAGTCTTAAAGTTACCTTATACCCAGAAAAAGGGCCTCTTACTCAGCCTGAGCTTAAGTACAACGGTATATACAGAGATGGTTCATTAATAAGAGACAGTCTAAAGGCAGGTGAAGAATATACAGCAAAATACACGTTATTTGTTCCTCAAAACAGAACAGGAAACGATCGTTTTGATAATGTTGGTGCAATCATAAGCACAGGAAGTAAACAATACTTAGAAAACGAGTCTATATATATAAAAGAAATAAATATGGCTGGCTCTCCAGGTACAACAAACATAAGAAAATATATAAGATATGATGATGAAGATTACTTAACAACAAGCAACTTTGAAGAGTCAGAAACAAATGATGACGCAAAATGGGCTTTATTAAGATTAACAAGAAGTTATGATTATTTTTCTGCGTATGAGATCGTTGTTACATTAAAAGTAAAAGACAGCGCTGTGTTTGGAGAAGAACTAAATCTCAACTATATTGGCTTTGGAGAAACAAAGTCTGGAAATGTTGAGATATTATTTAAAGATTTTGCACAAAACGTTTCTGAGATAAAAAAAGATACTTTGAACGAAAAAAGATTAAGTATAGGTGATGAAACATCTTGTGATAACGACTTTTGTTTTAATATGGTTGTTGTTGATAATAATGAAAATCTAAGGACAGATGTTATTGATAGTTATACAGCAAAACCATTAATCGATTACACAGCAACATTTACACTAATAAACAGCAGTTCAAAAATACTTTCTAACGCAAGAGTGGTTATAGAAAATAAAGATCTAGGAATAACTTATGATGATATAGAAATAAACCACCAGTATGGTACATCAAATGTTGGAATACAAGAAAATAAAACAAAATATGATGTGTCTATAACAAGTCTAGATCCTGATAACGTTATTACAGGTGTGATTGATTTTTCTGTGTTTAAGAAAGGTGAAACAAAGTTAACAATAGAGTTTATATCTGACCAACAGATTGTGTTTACAAGAACAATCAATATTGTTGTTTTGTCAGACAACACTTTTAATGTTGATGTAGAACCAACAATCTTGCCAGCATACAAAGAATATATGGTTCTTGAGGTAGAAGCAAACGACTCAAAAACAGATCTTCCAATAATTGAAGACGTTTACGTAAGTGTAAAAGACAGGTTTAAGAGAGATGTTGTTTTGCCAAAGTTGTTAGGTCCAACAGGAAAAACATCTTTAACAATACCAGAGGCTCTACAACCTTCTGAAAGTGTTTATGTGTATGTTTCTTCTGCTGGTTATGAGACAAGCATAACAGAAGTAAAAGCAACAGATAAAGTCTACAAAGTAACTCCATCTCCTTTAGGTGTAAGTCTTAATGTTCATAGCAAACCACAACAAACAATAAACTTTAAGTTAACAAACCTTATATCTAACGATCTTGAGATAAGGTCTATGGTTATTAAAGGTGAGCAATCAGACATAGAGATGATAGATGTTCAAAGAGTAAATAATGTTCTTGAAAGTTATGTAGGACAAATAATAAACGGTGTTGACTCTCAGGTTGGCGGAGAGATTGGCGCAACAAAAGACATAGAGTTTAATATTTCCGTAAACCCAAGAGCAGAGATGTTATCAGAAGTGAAAAACTCAAAAGCATATTTGTTTATTACTTTAGGTGATAAAAACATAGAAAGTTTAGGGTGGACAATAGAAGTGCCTGTCAATATAACTGTTGGTTTTGAGGCAATAATGGATGACCCTAACTGTGTGTATTTATCAGAGGTTGCTTGGGAAGATATTGTTGATCAAGGTTATGCAGAAACGCAGTTTACTTTAGGAAATGGTTGCCAAATAAATAATAATGTTGTTTCTTTAGCAAACGGTGTAGAAGCTAAAGTTGAGTTTGATAGTAATCCTTTAGGAAGATTTACTATTAACACAGGCCAAAGACTTGTTGAGCTTTCTTCAGGATATTTTAAGAACATTGTTGATTCTGTTCCTGCTGAAAGAACATATCCTGTTCTTTTAAGATATGAGCCTGTAGGAAGATACACAGGAGATATTTCTGGAAAGATAATCTTTAGGTCAGTAAACAAAACAACAAGTGGTGAGCAGATATTAACAACAGAATATTCTTTTAATCTACATGTTATTAGTTTAGGAGATTGTTATGTTTTATCAAAAGATGTTTTAGAGATAAGAGATGCATCTAATGCAGATTCGTTTACTATAGAAAACAAAAACTGTGGAATGGATGTTACTTATAGGTTATCATGTGACGACTGTCCAGGTATAGTTGTTCAGCCACAAGAAAATATTGTTGTTTCTTCAACAGGAAGCAGTCAAGATGTTGTTGTAAAATCTATAAACGCTATTCCTGGTATGTATGTTCTTTATTTATACGCAAAGTCTTCTGATGGAAGAGGAACTGAGCAGAATATAGGTAGAGTAAAAGTAAATGTAAGGCCGTATGATAAGTGTTTAGATCTTGATAGATATGAGATGGATCTTTATAGATCATTAGTCTCTGAAAATACAGGAGAGGTTTTGCCTGCATCTAGTTATGATACTATTAATCTTATTAACAAATGTTATGGGCAGAATATAAATATAGAGGCAAAGATAAAAGATAGTGATAGATTGTGGGGTTCTGTGTTAAGTGGGTTAAGAAACGGTGTATTAGTTGGTGCTACAAGACAGATAGTAAAACTATTAGGTTTGTTTGGTAGTAAAGATCAAGAAGGATATGAGGGCGCTGAGTTAAATACAGGTAATGTTGGTGTTGTTTGTGATCCTATAAAGAGAGGTGGTCTTTTTAATTTAGGTAAATACAAGACAGAATGTAAGTTAAATTTAGGTGGGTTTAGCGATAGTCAGTTAAAGAAAGAGATGGCGTCTGTTACTTGGAAGATGGATGGTAGTGAGCGGACATCTTGTAAAGATAAAATAAAATGTACTTTTGTTTTTGATGATAAAGATGATTCTGAAGGTCCATACGATATTAATGCGAGTTATACAACAGTTAAAGGAGAAGAAGGTACTGCAAATGAATTGTTAAATGATAACGGTTCAGAGGAAGATGAAGACGATAGAGAATAAATGAATAACTTTAAAATTAATAAAAAAAATGTGAATAAAAATGAATGAAAACACAAGAAAAATATTTGGAATTTTTTTAATAATAATGTTTGTGAGTTTGTTACAAGCACCAATATATGCTGATGATGCTTTGGCTACGGTGACAACAGCCACATCTGTTGTCGAAAAAGGAATTGGTTTTTTCAAAAATGGTTTAAATGGTTTAATTGGTGGGAACATAGGTGTAAGCATCGCTTTAGGTGCTGTCACAGGTGTTGTTTCTGGTGTAAGCACATATAATCAACTTGGTGAAACCGCAAAATTGCAAAAAAAGAAAGATAGTGTAAACATTTCAGGAACAAAAGGAGATTATTTTGATGATAAGCTAGTAAAAGACATAAACATAAACTACACACAAGGTGGACCTAATGTAACTCTTACTGACTCAAATATATTAGATCTTATTTATAACCCAACAAATGAAATAACTGCAGAAAATTATCCTATTGACACAAGTCCTACTTTTAGAGTAGCAGAGATAACAGACAAAGTAAAAGTAAACGACCTAAACGGCTCTTTAGTTGATGGTCAAAGAAGAAGCATGTTATTTGAAGATAAACAGAACACAATCACAAGAGATACAGACTTTAGGTTTTTTGCAATAAAATATCCTCAAGCAAATTACCATAATCCTATAGAGATGAGTTTAGGTATTGATCTTGTTGATAGTCTTATTCAAACAACTTCTAGAGTGTATGAGTTGTTTTTAGAAAAAGTAGATGAAAAGATAAGTGATGATCTAAGCAAATACACAGAAGAACCTTTAAAAAAATTACAGGTTTTTAGATTAGTTTTTAATTCAAAAACTCCTGACGAATATTATATTCCTGGAGATCAACTAGACTGTACAACACCAGCTGGTCAAATCTTAGGAACAACAGGTACAGAATATTTGCCTAGAATAGAGTATGATTGGACATTTTCTGATAATGATAATACAATAACTACGTTATATGGTCAAGAGCTAACAAGAGATTCTTGGTGTGATATAGATAATAATGGTGTCTATTGTGACTCTACTCAATTTACTATAGAAATATTACATAAAATAAACAAGATAAACGAACTATTACCAAACTGTAAAAATTACATATCTTGTCCACCATTGTTAATAGAGCAAGAGCTTGTAGAAAAAGAGAATAATGTTGGTGTAACAAAGTTATTTGCGGAAAAAGTTTCTGATGATTTACTTTCTATAGAGTACACAATCAGTGGAAACTATAACATAACTTTACCTGATGATGAAAAACTATTTAGAGTAAAAACAACGATAGAAACAAAATCACAAAACTCATTTGTATGGCAAGAACACGAAACATTTTATGAAGATGTTGATAAAGAATATATAATAACAGGAGAACCAATTGAGTTTAGTCAGAATGTGGATGTTTCTAATATTCTTGAAACAAACAACATAAAAGTAAACGTCCAGTTAGTTGATTTTATAGACGAGATAGAAGAGTATGAGCAAGGTTATAACTCATATGATAACAATTTAGTTTTAGAGTTTAAAAACCAAGAAAACATTTGTGATATTGAAACAAAAAGTACTTTGCTTAGAGAATACTTAATAGAAAATGATGATTGTTATAACCAGTTAGAAAATCTTATAAAGTTTAAAGTTAATCTTATGAGAGACGGTTTTAGCAGTGGATTTGTTGATGATTTTGACGAATTATACAGAAGAATATTCTTAGAATCTCCATCTTGGTATAATGGAATCGAGTCTGATGATGACGATTATGAACCATTATACAAATATTTCACAAACAAAGATTTGTTTGGTTACAGTATGGCAACAACCTCTTTTGGAGAGGATTTTGTTCTTCCTGGACCTGGTGTTTATGATGTAGAAATAAGAATAGATTATGATGATAATTGGAAGTTATTTGATAATGAAAACCCAACAGGAAAAATAGAAGTTTATTTAAGAAAAGAAAGAAACCCAGAGTATGATAGTGTATTATATTATTTACCAATAGACGGTGTTTTAGGACATAACAATAACAAAAGACAAGGTTATGGTGTTGAGTTTGTTGGAGATGTAGTAGAGATAGACGAAACTACACAGCTACACGGCCTACCATTACAGACAACAGGTTATTCTGCATCTAACACATTAAAGATATTACATGTAAAAGAAGAAAAAGACTTTGCTGTTATGAATAACACACAAAGAGGAAAAATTTTGTCTGTAGATATGCCTAGCTTCACAAACAATCCTACTTTATCTTACGCACCATCTAGACCAACACCAGTTGCACTAAACATAAAAAACCAAGAAAACAACGCATTTGCTTTCTATAACCTATCTTTAGGTGCACCAGAAGGACAAGGCTCACCAGCACAACCAGGAATGTCATTAGTTCCGTGGAGTGGGTACGCAAATTGTACAGATTTTACTGGCATCCCTTCTTTTGAGAAATTTAAAGATAGATTAGATATTGTCTCAACAAGATCTCAGCTATCACCAATAACACCAAACGACCCATTCACTTATGGTGTAGAGTGGAAGAAAGAAGATATTACGAGAGTAGGAAACGTTTGGTTAAACACAATCTTTTACACACCATCCAACTATAAAACAGGAACAGGTGTAAGTAAATTGGCTATGAACGCATACGCAGATGATGCTGACTTTTATTATGTTTCTAGTAACAGTATAGATTCAGGAAATAAAATAAGTCTTAACAACATATATGGTGCAGACATACAATCAATAAAACAAATCTTTGAGATGGTAGCTGATAAGAAAGCGTGTGTTAACACAACTTCAACGTTGTTTGAGGTTTATTATAATCCTAAACAAATCTCTGATAAGTTAAACAGTTTATTAGTTGGTAACCACATAACATCCGGCACTAACAAATGTATAGGTGCTCCTTCAGAGTAATAATCAAGAAATATTTGAGTAATCAAATATTTTTCTTTTTTTTCTTATTTTTTTAAATAACCATATATATAAAAATGTTTTTATATTTAATCTATATAAATATATTATATATAATAATTTAATAATTTTAATAAATAAACGTGAATCACATGTCATTTAAAGAAAACTACATAAAATTTTTAGAAAAAATAAACCAAAGAGTTCCAATAAAAAAGATAACAGGTCCTCTTGATAAAAAAAATCCACTTACGTCTTTTTTTGTGTTTTTAGTTATCTTGGTTATTGTTGCTTTACTTATAATAAACCCTTTCTCAACACAAGCACCAAAACATAACACAGTATCAATAATGTTAGCAAACAACAACGAAGAGATTCTTAATAACTTTGATTTTACATTAAAAGATGCTTTTACAGGAGATATAATAAACCTTGTTACTAACGATCAAGGAAAAGTAGAAGTTGACTTACAAGTATCTAGTCTTTATGAACTGATTGTAGAAAAAACTGGTTACGAAAAAACAATAAAAGAAATTGACCCGTCAATCATAACTCACAGAATAATAATAAATATTTTTGATATTCCTTCAAACTCAACAAGACAACTAACTTTTGTTGATACAGACGGAAAAGAAGTTACTGAAGAACTTAATATTTCCATCAACTGTGAAAATGTAGAATATTCTTTAACACCAAATCAAGTAACCGCCTTAGGAACATATGAGTTTAATGTTCCTATCAATTGTGGAAATCTAGTTGCAAATCTATCAAGCACAAGTTATTCTTTAGACAGCACAATAATTTCTGAAAATCAAAATGTTGTTTCTTTAACATACAAACAACCTTCACAAGAGACTGGCACATTATTTTTGATGCTAAGATCTGGTGACATATATATCCAAAAATCACTAACAATAAATCTTTTTAACGAGTATGACACAATCAACCCTGTACAAACAAAAGTCTCACAAGCAGGAACTGTAAGGTTAGAAAATATAGAGGTTGGTGATTATGTTGTTGTTGTTAGTGATGACGAAGGAACATATGTTCAAACACAAAAACAAGTTACTGTAAAAAAAGGTATAACAAACGAAACGATTTTTTTAGATGCTGTTGAAGGGCAAGGAGAGCCAGGTGGTACAACAACTTCTGATGAAACAAGAGAGATTGTTGTTATATTAAGAGATTTTTTAACAGGCGAAGAGATTACTTCAACAGAAGCAAATCCTATTATCTCAATCATAAAAGACGAAAACCAAACAATTGATCTTAAAAGCTATCAACAAGGTGGAATATCTTTTTCCTCATTAATTGTTGGACAAAGCTATCAAGCAAAAGCAACTGCTACAGGATACATTAACAAAGTAGTAAACATTTCTTCTTCTTTAGGCGAGATTGTTATTATGTTAGAACAAATAACTGAAGAAAACGTCTCAAACATACTTGTAGATATTAAAGATGAAGATGACTTTCCTGTTAAGCAAGCAAACGTATGGATCTACGATAAAGATTGTTCTTTTATGGCTATAGCTTACGACCCTGTTTTTTCAGATAACAACGGTCATGCTGTGTTTGAAGAAGTTCCTGTTGGAGAGTACTGTATAAAGGTCAGAAAGTCCGCAATATCTGGAGAGTCAGATAATTTTGATCACGCTCCTCCAGAAGATAGCAATGTAAGTGTTTCTGTTCTAGTTGGCACAGCAAACGTTAACCTAAATATTCTTAATAAGTTTAATGATCCTGTTTCTTTAGCAAACATAAACGTCTACAAAGGAGACAGAACTTTATTAGGTTCTGACGTGTCTAATGCACAAGGTAACTATAACATAACTCTTAAAGCAGATAGTTACGCTTACTTTAAAATATCTAAAGATTCTTTTATAGATTACTACACAAGACAGTTTCCAATAATTATGAACCAAACAATCAATAGACAAATAAAGATGTATAGCTCTAAAACACAAGTTCTTCCTGAGGTTGAGTTTTTAGGCGCATATAACCTACAAGATACAAAAATAGAAAACACTTTTACGCAAAACACAGATTACATCTTAAAGTTTAGAGTAATCAACTACAACCAACAACAAGATAATTTTGGTTTAAGATTAAGAGTTGGTACTGACGGTCTTTCTGCAACAGAAGATGTTGTACATATAAAACAAGTAAAACCAAATTTTGAGACAATAAGTTATTATGATGGTTATCCTGGAACAAGTAACCTTATCTCTGCAGGAGAATCAAAATCTGTTATTGCTCAGTGGGGTGATTCAGATCAAGGTGTTTATGAGATTGATGTTCCTATAAAAACAAGCCAAGCACAACAAGGTTCTGCGGTCCCTATTTTTTATAATGGCTTTTGTGATAATCAATATGACTCAGAAACACAAATGTTGTTTTATATAGACGCTCCTGAGATGTGTGACGATGATTTTTGCATATCTGGACAATATCTAGATGAAATAAACAACCTTATATATGATATTGGCGAAGGGCCAATTTCCTTAATAACAAACAACCCATATTCATTTGACTATAAGATAACAAGTGTAGCGTCACTTGCTTACAACACACCAAAGCTAGAGGTAATAAACAAAGACGTTTCTAACAACTTAACAAACTATCTAGACTTCCTATACTATTCTTTATCCCTTTCAGATAAAACATTCTCATCTGGTTCAAGTGTTTTAGGGTCTTTAGGTTCTGGCTTACCTAACCACAAGATACCTTATGATAACGAACAAGAGATTGTTTTTAACAAAATAAATGTTTATGATGATGTTGATGTTTCTTTAAGAGTGTTGCCTTTGTTTTATGGTAACACAAAAATAAACCACAGAATACAAGCACATCAACAAGTTGTTTATGATAACATCTTAGATGTTATTGGTTATCAGCAACCACAAGAGATGACAATAGATGTGGATAGAGCAACAATCGTCCCAAACAATGCTTTTTCTTTAACAATCTTAGTTACAGACGAAGATGGTTTACCTGTAGAGAATGCGATTATAAATATTACTGGTGTTCTTAACAATTACACAACCTCAATAAAATCAGGACTTACAACAAACCAACAAGGCGTAGTTGCAACAATGATGCCTAAGTTAACAAACGGTCAAAAGATAGTTGTTGATGCACAGAAACCAGGATATTTTGCGGAAACGTTTGAGCACGAAGTTTCTTCAGATATATTTGAGTTTTTAAAGGATCAGCAAAAAATAACTGTTGACAACCCATTAGAGATAAACATACATAAAGATCTTCTTCAAGGAGAGATACAAACAGTCACTCTTAAAAACAAAACAAACTATGATATAGTTGTAGATGAGTTAGAAGAAAATAACATAAATTTTAATAACTCTTTTTTCATAAACATAGACAGTTCTATAAACTATATAAACACACAGCTATCAGATGGTTTTATTGTTCCTGCACTTTCAGAAAAAACAATAGATGTAAAGATAAGTCCATCACAACAAGCACAAAATCTTTTTAATTCTTTAGATATTTTAGGAAGTTTTAAGTTTAATGTGCATTTTTCACATCTTCCACAAACAACATATACGTTTGATCTTCCTATAAAAACATTAATCTCTGTTGGAGATGGAGTAAAGTATGATAATTGTTTAACAATAACAAATATAACAGATCCTTGGTTAGGAGTTGTTGCACCAGGTGCAGAAATAACACAAAACTTTGAAATTATTAACAACTGTGTTCTAAAAGAAGATGAGTCAACGCCAGCGACATTAAACAATATAAGAGCAAAGATTGAGCATACGGGAGATAAAGTAGGAAACTATCAGTTAGAGATTAGATCTTCAAGAGAATATCTTACAGAAGGAAGGTATGTTAATATTATTGAAGGAGATGTCTCTTCACATCCTGATGTTTATTATGCAACTTTGATATACAGAGCGCCTGTGGGTTTGTTATCTGGAGAAGTAAGCACAAAAATATTTATTGATGGGCAGATAGCAACTGACAATGGTCTTAAATCAGTAAATACGTCTTCATCCCCATCTTTTGAGACACAGATACTTGTTATGAACCTTGATGAGTGTATAGATTTTTATGATGGAGATAAGAAGATAAATCAGATGTTTGTTATTGAAAGTGATCTACCAAGAGGGCACACAAAAGAAGTTGTTGTGAAAAACAAATGTTCAAGCAACACAAAAATAAAACTAAATATCTTAGGAGAGAATGAAGGTTTTCAAGGCTTAAGGTTACAAAACCTTGAAGGATCACATAGCGATTATATTATATTTGATGTTGGAGAAACAGAGAAAGTTATTAATGTAGAAAAACCAGATGTTCCTGGAGCGTACACAATAACAACAACTGTACAAGCAATAAATGTGTTTGGTACTCCAATAGCATCTACAGAGAAAAGGTTAAGAATAAATGTGAAAGATGTTTTCTTTGTTGATGATCCTTTTATTGAGGTTGAAAA
>NPIE01001916.1_pt1 | contig 36391 bp, 28 predicted proteins | sample 8637661 | NCBI WGS metagenome assembly NPIE01 (sample SAMN07420842, study PRJNA396082) | bioreactor metagenome | isolation source: sample BA12 brine-fed electro-methanogenic bioreactor BA | place: Japan: Kochi | collected 2016-12-09 | reverse complement strand
TGAATGATGAATTGAATGATGAATTAAGGAATTTATTGGTTTTTTAATATAGGTTATTTCATATTAACTTGTATTTATTATTTTCATTTATTATTATTTGATATGAGTGACAATATTATTGTTGACAAAAGCTTTCAATTTTCTGTGATGATTATGAAGTTGAACGATTGTCTAAAAATAAACAATAAAGATTATGTTTTATCAAATCAATTGTTGCGTTCCGGTACATCTATAGGAGCAAATATTTGTGAAGCTCAAAGTGCAGTTTCAAGAAAAGATTTCTGCAATAAAATGATGATTGCATTAAAAGAAGCAAATGAAACTCATTATTGGCTAAAACTGATAAATGAATCCAATTACTCAATTGATAATATTCAAGGTTTAATACAGGAATGTGAAGAAATTATCAAAATACTTCGTTCAATAAACTTAACAGTTAAAGAAACTCTTTAAATGTATTATCAACGTAAATAATCAAGAAATACAAAATATTCCACTAAACCAAATTCTCTAATTATTAATTCAATTCATCATTCATAATTCTTAATTCAAAATTAAAAAAAAAGGGCGGTTCCCCGCCCTCTTTTATACAACTGTAAAAACAGTTTATTTCAGGATAGTCATCTTCTTCACATCAGTGAAATCGTTGACCATAACGCGATAGATGTACATACCGCTGGGGATTCTGCCTACGGCAAAATTGACATTATGATATCCGGCGGGCATGAAACCGTTATAGAGTTCCATAACCTGACGACCCGTAATATCATAGATAATCAGTTTAACATTGCCGGCTTCCGGCAGAGCCAAAGGTATTGTCGTGGTTGGGTTAAACGGGTTTGGATAGTTCTGACCCAGTTCATAAACATCGGGGATCAGACTGTTGTCAATGCTGACATAGACTTCGTTGTTATACCAGTAAGTAACAACATTGCCTGCAGAATCGCCGACAGTGTAGACACGATTCGGTCCGCCGCCCGGGAATTCAGACGTATCCCAGTTGCCGTTAATGCGGAATTTGAATTCCTGGGTTGAGAAATTCGGTAGCGGAATGACCACACTATAGATGGTGTCGCCATCTTCATCAGCCATCATAGTACCGCCCCATCCGTTCATAGTACCTGCGATATCTACGAAATCACCGGTGACACTGAACAGACCGTCTTCAGCCCATTTCTTCATATTTACATTAAATGTAACGTCAACGTCGCCGATAACCTGGCGTTCCGTGAATTCATCGATGTAAAGAATAACATCAATATCTTCTGAGCAACGCATATGGATAGCTTCGATTTCAACAGTTTCCTTGTCAATCACACCATTGCCATTTACCCATCCTTCGACAGGATCGTTAGCAAGGTCAAAACTCACAACCTGCCAATCGTCTTCACTGAGAGTTACTCTCTGCCATGGTCCCTGTTCGTATCCGGGGTTTTCCGTAACCGAAAGTCTCATTTCAACTTCGGCATTGGTTCCCTTGACCATGAACATTAATGTAGAACTGGATTTGACAGTATATGTGAACGGATAGTTATGAAGAAGACGCACATAAAAACCACCATCTTTTGCAGGATCATCAAGAAGCGTGAGCTTTCCGGATTTTTCACCGCGGAAGGCTTCTTCATCAGATACGACAAATGAAGATGTTGGCAGTATACCAGTTGTAGATCCTGAGAAAGTCGGAGCTTTCCATGTTCCTACACTTTCTTCAAAATCATTGATAATGAAGGCTGCGTCTTCCGGATGATTTGCACTGAATGGAATGAGCGCCTGACCTGCCCAAGCCGTATCGGTTACAGCCACATCCCCGCCGGGAGCTACAATACCGCTGTAAGCAAGAGCATAATATTGATCTTCAATAAGATCTCCGGTAAGCAAAACTGCATTTGGAGCTATACTGTCTATAGCAGTGGGAGCCGAAGCTACCTCTGAATTCTTATTAATGATCGTGAAGTTTTCCAACGCAACAGATTCGAAATCTATGTTGAACATTGCATAGAGTTTAGGAGCACCGTCAATCAGAACAATATCAGCAAATTCAATTTCCGGAGGAGCCGGAAAATCCATCGTCATAACGATCGTATCGCTGTGTGTCGTTGCACCCACAATGTCAGATGCTTTTACGAACATGTTGTAAGTACCGTTCATTTCCCATGGTTTTTCTACTTCAATTGGAAGATAAAAAACTGTATCGATTGTTATGATTGGTTCTTCTGGACCGCCGGGATAAATCACGACTTCATAAGTAACCACATCACCATCATCAGGATCAACAGCTTCCGTCCATTTGAGTAACAGAGTTTTTACTGTTTCTTCACCAATAACCACATCAACAAAAGCCGGATCATCCAGAGATGTGATGATTAATCCATCTGCAGGATTCAGGACTGTAAACGGTCCGGGAACATTATTGGGAATAAAGTCAGCAAGACTTCTGGGCATCAGCTGTGCTCCGTTATAGTCGCTGACAACACCCATTATATTCATAGGCCATGTTGTTGGTTTTGGTGAACCGTCAATATCAGTGTCTCTGTCAATATAGGCAAAGAATGTTGAATCATTCTTGTCTTTGAGATAGATACCGAGGTTTTGATTATCAGCAGGCCAGTTCAAACCTGTATCCAGTGTGTCAACACCCATAAAAATCACAAGCTGGCCTTCATAGGCTTCACCGTCAAGCATGTCAGCCGTAACTTCGACCGGTTCAACAACATTGCCTTTACTCAGAACAATGTGATTGAATGTGGGATCGAGTTCAAGAAGACCGTTATAATTTTTCTGGGTTCCAATAACCAGGATTTCATCTCCGAGTTCAACAGATTGAGCAGCATTATAGTTATAGACTGCATAACCAGCTGTTTCATCCTGCATGTAAACAGGACCGGATGCTCCAAAATTATTGGTTGTTGTAACCACACCGATCGTAGCCAGATTTTGGCCAACCGGTACGGCCCGTGCTTCAGCGACTGTTGAAATTACATTCAGACCGGGAACATAATTATTCTCATAGGAATAACTGTCAACCCATGCTGTATCAGCACCGGCACCGCCCTGACCGGCAATATATAATGTACCGGTTTCATTCACGGCATAACCAACAATTGTGAACGTCGTAAAGACTGAATCGGAAACACAGGATACTTCATAGTTCCTGTCACCCAGTCCGTCAATACCGAACTTCAGATATTGAGTAGCCGGGTTTGCGCTGAAGCTGCCTGAAGTCATAATGGTTGCAGTAGCTCTGAAGAATGTATTGGGTTCAGCCTGAACATCACGGCGTGCATCAAATGTCCATCCGCCGTCAGCCAGCATCATTTTGCCGTCAACAAGCACTCTGCCTGTCCAGCCGCTGTTATCCGACCGCCAGTTTGGAATATCGGTTGCATCCGCAAAGTCTTCAAAAATATCAAATAATGCAGGTGGGGCATCATTTACTGAATAAGCAGCAATACCATTGTTAGTGACTAACTGGATCACGTTCAAGGATCCATCAGGTCTTTCAAACATTTCTGCTGCACCCGTTCCGTTACCATTGGTATTCCAAGCTCCGGTTAACATACCATAACCCCAGAACCATGGATAATCAACATCTGACACTTCCCAGATTTCCACCTTTTCACTGGTTCCGGTAACATTACCGCCGGCTAAGGCAATGAATTTCTGTCCTGAAGTTGTTTCAATATAATCTATATGATGGAAAGAACTAGAAACAACAGCTCCGGAAAGAGTAGCAAGAACTGTTCCGGCAGCATTAATCCATGTCGGGTTCGTTCCGGCTCCATTGACCCATAATGAACCGTCACCAACCGGGGCAATGCCACCACGGGCAATTCCTGCAGCTACAGGAATATCCGTTCCACTGGTAAACGCAACACCGTCTACAGTAGTAAAAACTTCAACAACGGTATTACCTCCACCACTTGCATAAAGAATTGTTCCAACACCCGAACCTTCAGCGGCAAACGAATCACCGGAACGATTATTTACATCACCTTCAAAAGCAACAGTTGGAACGGCGTCTTCATTTTCCCAACGATAGATTTTAAATCCGGTTGTGCTTGTTACAAGATTAGCAGCATAAATGACACCATCGTCTGCAACTGCTACATCATTGATTGCAAATGTCCCGCCTGTAACACCGGTCATATCAAGTTTACCCAGAGAATCTCCGGTAAACGCATCCAAAATATAAATATTGGGTGACCCTGTTCTGCTGGGGATATAGACTTTAGCTTCTTCGGGGGTCATATAAAAGCCCATACCGCGAGTATTGTTGTCATTCTGAAAGAATTTGTATGAAGTAGCTGGACCAGCTTCCCACCATGTATACAGCACTTCCGGTTCCGGATATACAGGAGGAACAAAAGGATGTGATCCCAAATATCTGAAAGTATCTTTTGGATACACTTTCCATTCGGAATCGGCTGTATTTGTTCCGGCTGATGATGCCCAGTCTGTATTACCTGTTAAGACTTCATCTTTACGGATCAGCGTGTGATCCAAGGTTGCGCCGCTGACTCCGGCTACATCCCATGCAGTACCCGGATCAAAGAGATAGGTTCCAAAAACATCAATCAACACACCGTCATAGAATAAACCGATAGCATCATCACCATTAAAGAAGGTAACGTTACTGGTTGTATCAGCAACATCAAGTATTGCGCTTACTGCTGATGAGTGAGCAATAACATAGACTTCGCCTGCAGGTAAAATACCATTCATTACCAGTGTGTTACCCCAGGCACCGCCGTTTGATCCCAGTTTGACTGTAAAATCACTCAGATCAATATCTGCACCGGTACCGTTATAGATTTCCAGTGCTTTATTATTGCTGGATCCTTCAATGTATTCAGAGAAAAAGACAGCGGGGGCTAGATATTCAGGCAACAATGGAACATCCGCTTCATCGGCACCCATATAAGGATAATCCAAACTTCGTACATCACCATCGATGTCGGTTGTTACACCCGTTAGAGGAGTTCCTGCAAGTTCAAAATCACCAACAGAAGCACCAGCTAAATGCAGATCTTCCGCACTAGTGAAAACAACATCTTTAGAAACTGAGTTATTATCCTGTTCATTAGCTTGCCATGAAGCAAGATCTGAATATTCTGTTCCCTGATAATTCACAAGGACCTGTTCGGATGCAAGCATATTAAAATCTGAAGTCAGGTTTGATGTAGCTGGAACAAGTCCAACAGAAGCTGAGCCAATACTCCCAGTGTGGTTGTTAATAATAATGTTGTTTTTAAGGTCAACTATTGCAGCTCCTGTTGTGCCGGTATGAGTACCAACACCATGACATACAGCTGTTGAGGCATTTTCATTAACAACAATTGTATTATGGTAAACTGCAAGATTACCTACCGGATTTGATGTGCGTGTAGCGATTCCGTATACAGGCCTGACTTCGTCAGCAGCACCTATATTGATCATATTATTGGCAATAACCATAATATCCTCGCCGGCTTCAGAATTTCCAGCGAATGCAATTCCAATAACATATGCAGATACTCCCAATACTTTTTCAAGACAATTAATGGTATTTCCTTCAATAACAAGTCCACCCGAATTACCAGTAATATAAATACCATGGTTGTAATTGTCTGATGCTGTTGGGGGAATACCAGTTCCTGAAGGGCCTGCAGTTGAAGGCATGATATTGATTAAATTGCCTATTATCTCACTATTCACAAGATAAATAGTTGTAATGCCACGGATTCCGGCATAAATCTCATTATTGATAAAACTGAACTGGTTTGCAGTAGCACCACCGCCCCAAGGGGCAAGACCATCACGGCGAATAGGTTTTTCAGCACTACCTATCTGACAGTTTTCAACAACATGTCCTTCAACACCACCTAAATCATTAATAACAACACCATAGCGGAAATTAACCGTTACATTAGCGTGATCAATATTATAGATTTTCAGATTCTTAATCACAACATGATCAGCCTCAGCATTATTCAGGCCGATTGGAACACGGATATCGTTCGTTTCAGTTGTTATATGGAGATTCCGAGAGTCCGTACCATCATTGCTACCATCAAACGTAACATATCCCGTAACAAAGCTGATCATCTGTGACCCATTTCCGGCTGATGCTCCTGCACCGACAATTAGAACAACATCTTTACCCGTCGCAGGTTTGACAACCACATTGTTATCAGCTGACAAAGCAGCATTAAATGTAATACTTTCTTCTCTTAAAGTATCAGCATCCAATAACAAATTGACTGTCCCGGTTACGCCATGGATATTTATTGAATCCACAGCTGCTTTCAGTGATTCAAATCCCAGAAGGTTTTCGCCTTTCGGAATATAGTAATCACCAGCTACATAAGGATTTGCACTCTTTGTCCTTGTCATAGGCGAAAAAGTATAGTTTGCCTTATTAGCCCATCTTTCCAACATATCCGGATCGGGATCTGCAGGAACAGCCAAAACGACTGAGGCTAAACAGAGTGTGGCTAATAAAGCAATTAGCACTTTCTTCATTTTTTGCTCTCCTTTTTCTTGGTTTTTTATTTTTCTATAAGACATACTGTTTATGATTACTAAACAGTAATTATTTTACACTGCATGAATATTAACGTTATCATCCAGCATTAAGGTTTCACTTCCCTGTGAAATTTCAGCATATTTATTATTCACGTGCTTAATTATAAACACTATCAAAATCAATATCAAGGGATAATAATATCATGTTTTTCTTTTTTCTTTCCTGGCTGCTGGGAATAAAACATTATTCAATATCAACCGATAACCGCTGTGATTTCTGTAGAGATCCAGATTGGTTGGAGGATCTCCCACAAAATGCCTGTAATCCGCCGGATCATGGCCTCCCAGATACGTAAATGTCCCCTGACCTGCGTTGCCATGGATATATTTCACCCGGTCTGTCCCCGGTGTGTCTCCCATCACAACCACATGCTTCTTAATACGATTCCGGTTAAAATTGCTGGTTTGCCCCATAAAACCTTTTATCACGCTTTCATGATTCTGGGTGAGCATAGCGGGAACCGGGTCCCATTTGGCAGAAAATTCAAAAAGAGAAAAATAGTCCGTATTCATGTCAATGGCGTACGGGTCATATCCGGGAGGAATGTCAATATCTGAGAATTCATAAATGTTGGGATCGGGTATGATCGTAAAATTCTCAAAAGCAAAGGTGCGGCTGAAATCCAGTTTGCTGTCATACTCCGGATCAATGCCATCCCCGTCAAAAACCGCTGCAACAATATCTGTTCCGGATGCTGCCAGTGCAATTTCATAACTGTCAGTGGCAGCACACATGGCAAAGAGAAATCCCCCCTTTATCACATACTCCCGTATCTTTTCTGCAACAGACAACTTGAGATCCGAAACTTTGGAAAAACCCAGTTGTGCTGCAATCCCTTCCTGAGTTTGGACTTCCTGAATATACCAGGCAGCATTTCTGTATGAACGGTAAAACTTTCCGTATTGACCGGTAAAATCCTCATGATGCAAATGAATCCAGTCGTAATCCTGCAACTTTCCGTCCAGAATTTCATAATCATACAGTTTGTCATAGGGAATTTCTGCATACGTCAGAGCAAGTGTAACAGCATCATCCCAGGGCATGGTATTGGGCGGTGTATAAACAGCCACTTTGGGAGCCACTTCCAGTTTAACAATGTCCATGTTCCCGTTTTCTATTTGCGCCTCTGCCTGCCGGTTTTGAGAATTGGATAAAAATTCAAATTTCACGCCCCGTATGATACACTCTTCACGAATTTCCGGCCGGTCTTCCATTCTGAAAGAACCGCCGCGGTAATTCAACAACCAGTCGCCCTCCCCCCCGCGGCTCAAAACCCAGTACATGACACCATACGCTTTTAAATGATTTGTCTGCGTTTTATCCATGGGAATCAAAATAAAATCCCCGAAAAGGCATGAGGAGATGCAAAGTGTTATTACGAGTTTTGAGATAAGTTTAGTCAACAGCATAACCTTAATTATTTATATTTTTCAGCATTTAATGTAATAAATTTTGTAACGATTAAATACTGTGTTAATCACAAAAACGTTGATTGAAATGTGAAAGATCAAAGTATGATAAAAATAAAATGTACACTTTTTCTCTTATTGCTGTCTTTTCCTTTGTTTGGCGCAAGACCCGTCATAACTGTCACCATTCCTCCACAGGCATATTTTATTCATCGAATTGCCGGTGATCAGATTTTTGAAGTAAATATCATGATTCCCAACGGTCAGTCCCCCGCTGTTTATTCTCCCACTCCCTCTCAAATCAGGAAAATGAGTGTGTCAGACGGTTTTTTTCTCATTGGTCATCCCGCTTTTATTTTTGAAACGAAACACATCAATCCCCAACTCGTAAAAGGTAATAAGAAAACAATCAGTATTTACAAAACCGTTAAACAAGCAGGATTTGCTGTTGACGAAAACGATCCCCATATTTGGATGTCTCCGGAATTCATGAAAACAACAGCCCTTCAATTGTATCCTTTTTTAAAGGAATTCTTCCCCGGAGACTCTCTGACATTTAAAAAGAATCTGTCTGTCTTAATCAATGACATTGAAGTTCTGCAGAAAGAGACAGCAAAACTGCTCAAAGAACACCAGGTTAAACAATTTATCATCTATCATCCGGCATGGGGTTATTATGCGTCCGAGTTTAATCTGGAACAGATTGCCATCGAATCTCACGGACATGAACCGGGTCCCCGTCATTTGTCAAAAATTGCCGATCATACCCATTCTCACAGTGAAAACAAGATATTCATTCAACGGGGATTCAGTCAGAAAAGCGCTCAGGCAATTGCCCGTGATACCGGAGCTGAAATAATTGAAGCAGATCCTTTGGAATATGACTGGCTTAAAAGTATTGTTACAATGACACAAAACCTGATCGGCACACCATGAGTATAAACGATAATATTGCCGTAGAAATCAGGGATCTGAATTTCGGTTATCGTAAACCTTTCAGGATATTAAAGAACATAAATTTCACCATAAAGAAAAACGACTATCTGGTCATAATCGGTCCCAATGGCGGAGGCAAAACTACATTGCTTCGACTTCTGGCCGGATTACTGACACCGGACAGCGGCAAAATAATGTTTCATCCACCCAATCTTCAAAAAAAAATCGGCTATGTTCCCCAGTTCTCGCGTTTTGATCAGAATGTACCCCTGAAAGTTCTCGATGTAATTAAAATGGGAAATCTGAAGAAATACTCATTTTTTGGAAAAACCGGGAATGAAGAACCGCTTGAACTTTCGGAAACATTAAAACTGGATCATTTGCTGGGTAAGCCGGTTCGTGAACTTTCCGGCGGACAGATGCAGCGTGTTCTTATAGCAAGAGCTCTCATCGGTAAACCGGCAATCCTCCTGTTTGACGAACCAACAGCTTCTATCGATTCTGAATCCCGGGAAATTTTTCAGGCAATCATTCATGAAATGAATCAAACTATTCCGATCGTCATAGTTACCCATGATTTTACGGCGATTGCGCAGGAAGTAAAACACATCGCATGCATAAATCAGGAACTATATCTTCATGAAGCCGGTAAGATTTCAGAAGAGACCCTCCAAAAAGTTTATGGATGCCCTGTAGACCTGATTGCACACGGTATTCCACACAGAGTACTTGGGCATCACCGGGAGAATAATAACCATGTTCAGTGAGATGCTTAAATATTCATTCATGCAGAATGCCTTCATGGCTGCTGTTTTGTCAAGTATCCTCTGCGGCATTATCGGTACATTTGTCGTTACAAAGCGGATGGTTTTTATCAGCGGCGGAATAAGTCATGCTGCATTTGGCGGTTTGGGACTCTTCTTTTTTTTAGGACTTGATCCGATGCTGGGAGCTTTTACGATAGCCTTGATTTCTGCCGTCATTTTAGGATTGTATTCTCCGGAAACGATTAATTCTCAGGATGCAAACATCGGTATTCTCTGGTCTGCAGGTATGGCGATGGGAATCCTTTTTATAACGTTATCTACACGATCATACACACCAAACTTAATGTCCTATCTCTTTGGAAACATTCTTATGGTTCACAGGGAGAATATATACTATTTGACAGGGTTAACCCTGACAGTGGTGATAATCATTTTTTCATTTTTCAAATATTTTTTATCCATCGCTTTCGATGAAGAATTTGCCAGGCTGCAGGATGTACCGGTTCCTTTTTTCAGGATTCTTCTATTGGTCATGACCGGTATAACAATTGTAGCCCTGATTCAAATGGTAGGTATAATTTTAGTCATTGCACTGCTGACAATCCCTACAATGATCAGTATGCTTTTTTTGAATGATTTTAAAAGGATACTCATGGTCTCAGTGCTGGTCAGTGTTTTCCTTACATTTTCCGGTATAGCGCTGTCTTACTTTCTGGATTTACCTACTGGACCGGTAATTATCATTTTAGGCGCTTTTATTCTGTTAACAGGAAACCTTATCAAACGATTTTACATCAACAAATAATGTGTCACAAATTCACGTTCATTTTGTCTAAAGAATAACGATTGAAAACAAGGAGTTGATTATGAACAATAATAAATCCTCATCTGATGCCGGAATTTTACTGGTTTCAGACATCATTCCCGATAATCTGAATATCCTGCCCCTGTATTCAAGGCCTCTGTTTCCCGGTATCACTTTACCGCTTTCGTTTAATGGAGAAGAATACGTTGAAGAAATAAAATATGCTCTTGACAACGATAATAGCTTTTTTGGTGTTTCATTGGTCCGTTCAATTAGCAATGATGAGACAAAAAAAGACAGACTTTCCGAGACGGGGACAATTCTAAAAATTATCAAGATAATCCAGGTGACTCAGAATACTGTTCATCTCATCGTTCAGGGATATTCACGCTTTAAAAAAATTCGGGAAGTACACCATCCCGATTTTCGACGCTGGACAGTTTCAACGCTCCGGGATGATTCGGTTGACATGACCGATACATTAAAAGCCTATACACTGTCTGTCATGTCCACGGTAAAAGAATTAATATCATTGAATCCTTTGATGCAGGAACAATTGAAAATGGTTCTGTCTCAATTGAGTTACGAGAACCCCGGACTGATCATGGATTTGATTGCACAAATGCTTTCGGCTGAACCGGAAAAACTGCAGGAAATATTGGAAACCATTGATTTGATTCCCAGGGCTGAGAAGGTTCTCCTCCTCCTTCGAAAAGAAATTGAGCTCGCACAGTTGCAGGAAAAGATTCAAAAACAGATTGATGACAAAATCAGCAGACAGCAAAAAGAGTTTTTCCTGCAGGAACAACTAAAAGCCATAAAAAAAGAGCTGGGACTTGAGAAAGATGATAAATCGGCTGAAATAGATAAGTTAGAAGAGAAAATAGCTAAACTAAACCTTAGCCCGGAAGCCCGGCAGGTAATTAATGAAGAAATGGAAAAACTCCGGATCTTAGAACCTGTTTCGGCCGAATTTCATGTTACGAGGACATATTTAACGGTTTTAACGGATCTGCCATGGGGAATTTACAGCCTGGATAATCTGAATATTCATAAAGCCCGTGAAATACTGGATAATGAACATTATGGTCTTGAGGATGTTAAACAACGCATACTCGAAGTGATCAGCACAATTATTAAACGCGGTAAAGTTGCCGGATCCATTCTTTGCCTTGTAGGTCCTCCCGGAGTAGGAAAAACATCTGTTGGCAGGTCTATTGCCAATGCACTAGGACGGCAGTTCTACCGTTTTAGTGTAGGCGGGATGCGGGATGAAGCAGAAATTAAAGGTCACAGGCGAACGTATATCGGCGCCATGCCCGGAAAGATCATTCAGAGTCTGAAAAGAACCGGAACATCCAATCCTGTAATAATGCTTGATGAAATTGATAAAATTGGGATTAGTTATCAGGGTGATCCTGCATCTGCACTTCTGGAAGTCCTGGATCCCGAACAGAATCATGCATTTCTGGATCATTACCTGGATGTGCGGTATGATTTATCAAATATTCTCTTTATCACTACCGCAAACCAACTCGATACCATTCCATCCCCGCTTTTGGACAGAATGGAGATTATAAAACTGCCAGGTTATATTCTTGAAGATAAAATTGAAATAGCAAAAAAATATCTCATCCCGAAACAACGGAAAGAACATGGTTTACTCAGCAGGGAAGTCACGATCAGCAACGCAGCCATCAAACGTATTGCCGGTGAATATGCCCGTGAAGCGGGTGTTCGCAATATGGAAAACCAGATAAAAAAGATCATGCGGCAGATCACACTTCTACAAGCAGAAAAAGGAACGAAAACCGTGACTGTCACAGGAAGAAATCTTGAAGTATATCTGGGAAATCCCATTTTTAAAACAGAACAGCTATACAAGAAAAAAAGACCCGGAATTGTGTTGGGGCTGGCATGGACACCTTTGGGCGGCACAACCCTTTATATTGAAGCATCCGCAGTTATGACAAAATCTGCCGGATTTCAACAAACAGGGCAATTGGGTAAAGTCATGCAGGAATCTTCATACATAGCATATTCATTTATTCGGTCTCTCCTTGATAAAAGCGATTACAAGGACCCTGTCAAATCGTTTTTCAACAGTAATCATATCCATCTTCATGTCCCGGCCGGCGCAACTCCCAAAGACGGTCCTTCTGCAGGTATTACCATGGCTCTGGCACTTTACTCGCTGGCCTTGGGAAAACCGGTCCGCGACGATATTGCCATGACCGGAGAATTATCACTAACCGGTAAAATCCTTCCGATCGGGGGGATAAAGGAGAAAGCGATAGCAGCACAGCGTGTTGGAATTCGAGAACTCATCTTACCGATTGAAAACAAACCGGATTATGATGATTTAAGCGATAAGATTAAAGCCGGAATAAAAAAAGTTCATTTTGTGGATTATTTTGAGGATGCTTTACAAATTGCTTTCTGATTATATGCCGATACCGGAATGAATGATTTTTGCATCACAATATTGATTATAAATTTTTTCTGATGAAAGCATAACATCTTTTAATTTGGTTTCTGAAGAAAAAGAAGTCGCGATCAACAGGATCATTTTTGTATCAGTTTGAACACTGGTTTGAAGAGAATCCCGGGTTGTTGACCCGATTATTCCTGTCTCATCGGAGTAAACAGGTAGTGCAGCCATATTCATTTGAATACCGCCTATAGCATTCATTGTTTCGCCTTGCTTTCCGGATCGCAATACAATTTTGCCTTGAATTTTGTCCAGATCATAAACGCACATAGACAACTGATAACGTAATGACAGATAGTTCGCTATATCCACGCATGTATTAACGGGATAGAGGGATTGACCCGATAAAATTCGTCTTAACAGTGCTTCACTGGAAACACGATAACGGGCCGGATCATTCCCGAGTGATTTATAGAGTTTGCGGGCTTCACAAATCTCCGGTAACCCGGATATCTCATCCCGTTTATACTTATTCCTAAAATCCACAATGAATGCCCCAATCTCATTCCAAAACATATGATCAGTTAATGAGTTCTTGATCTGTGCTTGCAGCCACCCTATGCTTAAGGCGGGGCAAAGATCCTGCAAATCTTTAGAAATACCAATCATTCACCATACCTTTTAAATGAGTAAAACGGACCCCCTTTCAGAATATCCCGGCATCTGGGACACTCAGGATCAGAACATCGGGTTATTTCATGGTTTTGCCTGAAAATTTGAACCAATTCATGAATAAAATCTTTGAAAGGATAAATATTAATCCATCCGGAATTTCCGGGCTTACATTGATTTAGATGTGAAACAACGCTGGAACAGGAATCAAAACCGTCGGAACACCCTCCTACCCGCATGGGACGGATAACATGATTTTCATCACAGTACCACCGAATAAAGGGTATCCTTCCGGATACATATTCAGCATAATGAATCGGTGTTGCTTTACATAAATCAACACCAAGCAGCAGGATGAAGGCTTTGTCATACGTCATAATTCGATCATACGGAGCATAAACATTCCAGGGTGATTGTGATTGAATGATTGCTTCTGCTTCAGGTCCCAATGAAGCAAATGCGTTTTCCGGATGATAGCCAATAAATGATTCTTTCCTAAGGAGAATATGCTTTGCCACTATCCCCATCTCCGATGAAATCTCCGTATTTTCCGGTGTATATATCCTGTCCATGGATTGGTGCGATTCGTTGTCAGAATCTATTCCGTTTTGCAGGATGTTCATTGAGGGTTTATACCGGACTCTCCGTTGATAATGATGGGCAGGTGTAACCAGTGTACAGCCTTTCCCCAAAAAATAATCTATCAGATTATCCGGATTAATAAACACATGCTTTACTTTAGAAAAAGAGCTGTGAAGGCATAAAATACTTCCGTCAAGATGAATATTGAAAAATATCGTGTCTAGCAGGGACCGGTTACGTATCATAATAAAGGATACAAATAAATCATTAAACCGTCAAAAATAAAAATTCGCGTTTTTTTAAGTTTTAATTTATTCTTATAAACTCAAGAAAGGAAACAGGAGAAAACTCTCCTGTTTCAATCCTCCGCCGGAACATCCATATAATTCTCAATCAGTTCGTTCACAATATGAGTTGAAATTTTCCGGTTAAAATTATCTTTGTTCTGTGTATAGAGAACAAAAGAACCATTCCGTCTGCTGCTTAGCAATTCATGATCCGTCATAATTTTCAGATGTTGTGATGTAACCGGCTGCACTTCACCGATCATGTCCTGAATTTCTGACACAGAATACTCATTACCATCCAGAAGCCGGAAAATCTTGATCCGTGCAGGATGTCCCAGCACCTTGAACGTTGATGAAAGCTTGTACAGTGCTTCACGGGAACAGAGTAAATCATCCCTGGTTTCAGAGAAATTGCGTCTTTTCCCCGGCGGATTACCATTTCCCTCATTAAATCGTGCCATCCAAAATCTCCTTTTTTTTATGTTATCTTGTCTCACGGTATTGCATAAATCATATATTGTATTGTTATTTCTACTTAAATTTATTGTTTTACTTTTGACAATTCAACTATTTTTTTTCATTTACTTATAATATTATTAGTTATTAAACATTCTTAAAAAACAGGATAGCAGTAAAAAAGGGACGTTTTGTCCCTTTTCTGTCGGAGCGATAGGATTTGAACCTACGACCCCTTGAACCCCATTCAAGTACGCTACCGGGCTGCGCCACGCTCCGAAACGTGAAATTTTACCGGTTTTTTACACTAAAATCAATTCAATTCCTTGAGAAATTCATTGAGGTACGTGGTTAAATTGTGTATCTCTTGATTAATTTTTGATAAAAGGAGAATTATCCTGTCTTCGGAACCGTCGTTTGTTTCGTTATCAATAACTTTTACGTCTTCTTCAACGGGAGTTGTATTTTCTGCGGTGCTTTGTTCATGATTAACAAGGCCTTCTATTGAATATAATTGCAGCTGGGAATTCAGTTCATTGCTGTTCATTAGCTGATTAATATAATCGATGGCACCGTTGATGGTTAGTTTTCTTGAATAAAGCAGTGTCTTGATGAAATGGATGAGCTTTATATCATACTCTTTATAAACCCGGTTTCCTGCACTGTTTTTTCCAGGCTGAAGGATAGAGAATTCATTTTCCCAATAACGGAGTGTAGGCTGTTTTACATCCGTCATTTTGCTGACTTCACTGATAGAATAGTAGAGCTTTTTAATCTTTGGCAAAGTCATTACCCTTGAACCTTTTCTTTAAACGTACGAATTAAGACGCTGATAATCAACAATATTACACTATTTTAGTAAAAATATTTTATCAAGTGTAATGATTTTGAATATTATAGAACAATCGGCATAAAGACGTTAGAGTATTTACCGGGGAATCAATGAGAAAGTATTATATCGCGACAAATTATTCAGTAAGCTCATTGCCTTTGTTAAATCTTCCCGTGAAATACGGTTAATAATTTCTATCGTTTCAGCCGGTGAGAGATATGTATCATACTGAATGACATGTCGTCCCAGTCTTTCCATTCGGTTTTCAAGATTTTCCAAATTAATAATAAGGTGTCCCACAAATTGCATTTTTATCCGCTGAAGTTCCGTATCAGAAATACTGTCTGCCGTAATGGAGGTCAGTTCTTTTTTTATCAATTCTTTAACAAATTCCATTTTATTTGTTTCAACACCGGTATAAACCGTGAAAACGCCACACCGGGCAAATGAATCAATCGACGATTCTATTGAATATACAAATCCGAATTTCTCCCGAATATTCTGAAACAGTCTGGAAGACATTCCGCCTGAAAGGATTAATTGGATCAGGGCCAGATTATATTTTTGGATACGATCCGTATCATCAAAATGGCAGCCGTATACAAGATGAGCCTGGCCAATATCATCTTTTTCAATCCATTCCTTGCCTTCACTGATCTTAATAGGTTTTGTCCATATATTTTCAACAGAATTGACCGTTGCTGTATAAGACAGATTATTCAAATAATCCAGGATATCATGATGACTGACGGCGCCGCTGATCACAATGACCGTATTGGAGGGGCGATAATATTGATGATGAAAATTCAGGATATCCTTTCTTTCGATTGATTTAATGCTTTTCCTTGTCCCTAAAATATATGTTCCAAATGAGTGACCGGGATACAGTTTCTGTATGAAGGTTTCATTGGCATAATCCTGCGGCGTATCCGTAAAATCATTGATTTCCTCAATGATGACAGATTTTTCCTGTTGAATATTGGCATTTGTAAATTCCGGAAAAAAAATCATATCACATAATATATCCAGGGCATATTTAACGTCCCGGGGCAACACACGGGCAAAGAAAGTCGTCAGATCTTTTTCAGTATATGCGTTGATATAACCGCCTTTGGATTCAATTGCATCGACAATATTAAATGAAGACCTGTTTAAAGATCCTTTAAAAACAAGATGTTCAACAAAATGAGCGATACCGGATAATCCGTATCGCTCATGAATTGAACCGGCCTTGACAATTACCCCGACTGCTGTTGATGGTGAATCGGGGATGTTTTCCGTAACAAGAGTCAGGCCGTTATTTAAGTTAGACTTAACGACGTCTGTTATTGTCATTTCTCCTGAAACCGCCGGGTTTCCGGTCAGAGGATGGTCTTTCCCTGTTCTCAGTGCGGTAACCTTCCGGAGGTTCGGTAAGCCGTTTGATACTCAGATTCAAACGTCCCTGCCGATCAATCTCAAAGAGTTTGACATCCGTAATGTCTCCAACATTCAGAACATCACTGACTTTTTCAACACGTTCCCATTTGAGTTCGGAAATGTGCACCAGGCCTTCTTTACCCGGCAGGAACTCCACAAATGCACCAAAATCCATCAGACGAGTGACCGTCGCATTTTTATAGATTTTTCCCACTTCAGGTTCTTCAACAAGTGCCAGAACTCTTTTTTCTGCGTCTTTTGATGCTTTGCTGTCATGAGTAAAAATATTAACGGTACCATCATCTTCGATATCAATTTCGACGCCTGTTGCCGCTATGATTTCACGAATAATTTTACCGCCCGGACCAATAACGGCACCAATTTTATCAACCGGTATATGGAGTGTTGTAATGCGTGGAGCCCATTCACTGAGTTCTTTTCGGGGTTCGGTTATAGTCTCACGCATTTTGTTCAAAATGTGCAAGCGTCCTTCCCGTGCCTGTTCCAGCGCTTTTTCCATCTTATCGTATGACAAGCCTTGAATTTTAAGGTCCATCTGAATTGCAGTAATGCCGTCATCTGTTCCTGCTACTTTAAAATCCATATCGCCATAATGATCTTCATCACCAAGAATATCGGATAATACGGCAAAATCATCACCGTCAGTAATAAGTCCCATAGCAATACCGCTGACCATTTTTTTAAGGGGTACCCCAGCATCCATCAGGGAAAGGCAACCTCCGCAAACCGTGGCCATTGATGAAGAACCATTGGATTCAAGGACGTCACTAACGACGCGAATTGTATAAGGAAATGCGTCATGAGCCGGGACCACATTTTTCAGGGCCCGTTCAGCAAGGTTTCCATGACCAATTTCGCGGCGGCTGGTTCCTCTGATCATTTTTGCTTCGCCGGTACAGAAAGGAGGAAAATTATACTGAAGCATATAGTGCTTCTCCCCTTCTCCGTCAATGTTATCCAGAATCTGAACATCCTGCTTGGATCCCAGTGTTGTGACGACAAGTGCCTGCGTTTCACCTCTGGTAAACAAGGCAGATCCGTGAGCTCTGGGCAAGAATGAGACTTCTGACCAGATATTGCGGATTTCATCTGTTTTACGGCCGTCTATTCGAATACCGTCTTTCAGAATCTTCTGCCGGACTTTGTCCTTGATCAGGTCATGTATTACACCGACAACAGTATTCCTGTTATCCGGATACTCTTCAGACAATTCATCACTGATCTTTGTAATTAATGCCTCTTCAAAATCTCCCCGTTCCTGTTTGGGAACGATGGCAACAAGAGTATCAATTTCATCGGATATCTTGCCTTTAATCAGTTCCTGGAGTCCAGTAAGCTCATCGAATACGGGTTCGTCCCGTTTTACCGGTTTGATTTCCGCAGCAAAGTCCAGTTGAAGATCTACCAGTTCATTGATGGATTCCTGAGCCAGGCGAATGGCTTCCAGAAAGTCTTTTTCACTGATTTCCCGTGCTTCACCCTCAACCATAATTATTGAGTCTTTCAATCCGGCGACAAACAGATCCATATCGCTTTGATCCAGCTGTTCCAGAGATGGATTTACAATAAATGAACCCTGAACGCGCCCGATACGAACCGAGGCAACAGGACCTGCAAAGGGGATGTCCGATATGGATAATGCTGCAGAAGCAGCAACAGCAGCCAAAACATCCGCCTGATTGACCTGATCATACGACAGGACATTTATGATGATCTGTGTTTCATAGTACCATGTTTTGGGAAGCAGCGGTCTGATTTGCCTGTCTACAATCCTTGCACATAATATTTCTCTATCTGAAGGTCTTCCTTCCCGCTTGATAAAACCGCCGGGAATTTTACCGCTTGCATAAAATTTTTCACGGTATTCAACCTGAAGAGGGACAAAATCTGCTCCCTCGCGAAGTTGTTTCTGGGAAACAACCGTTGCAAGAACAATAGTATCACCGGCTCTTGCCATAACAGAACCATGAGCCTGCTTTGCAACCTTACCGGTTTGCAGGACAGTATGGATTCCGTTAATTTCTTTTTCTTTTGAAATCAAAACATTCTCCTAATTATTTACGCAGACCTAATTTTCTGATAATATCTCTGTACCGATTGAAATCGTTTTTCATGAGATAATTTAACAGCGCACGGCGCTGACCGACGAGTTTCTGCAGTCCCCGTCTGTTGTGATGATCTTTTTTGTGAATTTTTACATGTTCGGTAAGGTCTTTAATCCGCTGAGTCAGCATGGCAATCTGAACTTCGGGACTGCCTGTATCCTGCTCATTCTTACCGAATTCAACAATCATTTTTTTCTTGTCTTCTGACGTTAATGTAGACATTAGTCCTCCAATTTTAAATCTCTACACATTATTTTATCTTTTTCCAGCTGTTTTTTCAATTCATCGACGTTTTCGAATCTTTTTTCTTCACGCATGAAATGAAAAAACTCCATACTCAGCTCACGTCCATACAGATTATTTAATTTCTGATCGACAACATGGACTTCGATGGTCAAATGATTCCCCTGAAATGTGGGTCTGTATCCAATGTTGCACATTCCTTTATAGACATTCCGCTGAATGTGGACTTTAACGCAATATACTCCGACTTTAGGAATTATTTTTTTCGGAGAAGACGGGAGTATATTCAGTGTGGGAAAGTTTAGCGTCCTTCCCCGTTTTTCACCCGTAATGATTCTTCCCTTCATGTGAAAGGGTTTCTTCATGTATTTTTTTGCCGACTCCATGTCTCCGGTGGCTATGAGACGTCGGATGTTGGATGAATTTATGATAAAATCACCGTTTGTAACACGGGAAATAATCTCAACATCGAAATCATACTTCTTTTCACTCAGTTCTTTCAGTCTTTGAGCTGTACACTTTCTGTCCTTTCCGAATGTATGGCTCTCCCCGATGACAAAACCCTGAACATTAATCCTTTTAAGAATATACCTCTCCAAAAACGTTTCGCCGTCAAGATTGGAAATATACTGATTAAAAGGTTGGATTATGATAAAGTCCAAGCCGGTGACCGAAAGATTCTGAATCCTTTCCTCAAGACTATTGATAAACCGTATGGGTTCTTTTGTATTATCGGCAATTATCTCCCGGGGATGGGGAGCAAACGTGATGAGGATACTTTTTTTTCTGCTTTGTTCTGCTTTCTCTACCAAACGTGAAACGACTCGTTGATGACCAAGATGAAAACCATCAAACGTTCCGATGGTTATGTATGCTTCGGGGTATCCGGGTAAATTATCTATGCTGCTAACAATTTCCACTGTTCAATAAATTCCTCTATGGTCAGGCTGTTGTCAAGAGTATAGGATCCTGTTTTTGTTCTGATCAATTCTGCTGCAAGGGCTCCACACCCTAGGGATTCCCCGATCCGGCCTGCTAATGATCTGATATACGTGCCGCTTGAACAGGATACCTGAATCGTGAATTGATGTTCTGCAACATTCAGAAGTTTAATGGAGTAAATGTGAATTTTATTGGTTTTTCTCTGAATTATTTCCCCTTTCCGGGCACGTTTATACAGCGGTACTCCCCCTACTTTTTTTGCTGAATACATGGGAGGTTCCTGTTCCTGTTCTCCGATAAATGATTTCAGAAGAATTTCCAGTTTATCGGCCTGCAATGAAATCGTTTCATCAACAACCGTGATCTTCCCTGTTCTGTCAAGTGTATCAGATGTCATTCCTGCGGTAATCGTTACAACGTATGATTTGTCCGATTTCAGGAAGTCTGACAGTTTTTTTGTATGGCTGCCGAATCCCACGATCAATAAACCGGAAGCAAACGGGTCGAGCGTTCCTCCATGACCAACCTTTTTGAAACCGGTCACATTTCTCAGTTTTTTGACAACATCAAAGGAGGTCCATCCGGCCGGTTTATGAATTGGAACGGTCATTCCCGTAATTTTATTCTCCAAGATCTCGCAATATTTTATTAATTCTGTCGGCATATTCCATAGAATCGTCTTTATAAATTCTCAATTCGGGAACATAGCGTAAACGGACGTTTTGCGCGATGTAATGTCGTAACAGTTTAACATTTTCCTGAATAATCCTGAAAACGTCGTCCGCCTGATTGTTCTCATCATAAAAACTGATATAAATTTTAGCATTTCTCAAATCGGGAGACATTTCAACACGGGAAACAGAAGTCAAAACATTATTCAGCATTGCTTTCCCATCCTGTATGAAATATTCTCCTAAAACCTGCATTATTTCGGATGATACCTGTTTTTGCCGTTTATTTTGTTGCATCTTCCAGAGTCCTTTTGACGGATTTTTCAGTAAAGCATTCAATGACATCCCCTTCAAGAAATGTATCAAATCCGTCAATCGTTATCCCGCACTCATACCCTTCCTGAACTTCTTTTACATCATCTTTGAAACGCTTCAGTGATGACAGGTAACCCTGATATATCTCATCATTATTCCTGAGTATCCGGATCCGGGCATTTCTTACCATTTTACCTGACAAAACAAAGGAGCCGGCAATAGAACCGATACGCGAAATTTTAATAATCTGACGTACTTCCGCCTGTCCAATAATTTCCCGTATCTTTTCCGGTTCAAGTAGTCCTTCCAGTGCTGCCTTTACATCATCTACTGCATCATAAATAATTGTATAATTTCGTATTTCAACTTTTAGTTCTCTTGACACTTCAAGGGCTTTGGCTGTGGCATTCACATGGAATCCGATAATAACCGCTCTTGAAGCTGAAGCCAGGTTTATGTCTGTTTCATTGATCATACCGATACCTTTATAAATCACATTTACCGCAACTTCTTTGGTAGAGAGTTTCATAAAGGAATCCGCCAATGCTTCTATAGACCCGTCCACATCTCCTTTAATGATCAGCGCCAGTTCCCTGGTTCTTCCATCCCGTATCTGACGGCCGATTTCATCCAGAGTCTGAAGCGAATAGGACCGAAATTCCTGTTCGCGGTGTATACGTTGACGCTCAGCAGCGATCCGTTTAACCTCCCGTTCATCATCCATACTGATAAAATGGTCTCCGGCTTGGGGAACATCGTCAAATCCCTGAATCTGAACCGGATCAGCCGGGTAAGCTTCTTTAATACGGACACCCTGGTCATTAATCATAGCCCGGACACGTCCTGCAAAACGTCCGCAGATAAACGGATCACCAATATGAAGCGTGCCCCGTTGAATAAGCACCGTAGCGATGGGTCCCAGTCCTTTATCCAGACGGGATTCAATGACAGCACCCCGCGCCATACCTTTAAGGGTTGACTTCAATTCCAGTACTTCCGCTTCCAGTAAAATGGATTCCAGCAATTTTTCAATATTCATTTTCTGTTTTGCAGACACACGGACACACTGGACTTTTCCGCCCCATTCTTCAACCAGAACCCCGTTTTCGGATAATTCACGGATCACTCTTTCCGGATTGGCTTCAGGTTTATCCATCTTGTTGATAGCAACAATCATGGGTACACCTGCCGCCTGGGCGTGACTGATAGCTTCTTTAGTCTGCGGCATAACACCGTCATCGGCTGCTACGACAATTACAACAATATCCGTTACCTGAGCTCCGCGTGCACGCATAGCCGTAAAGGCTTCATGACCGGGTGTATCCAGAAAAGTTATTCTTTTTTTACCGTCAACTTCCACACTGTATGCCCCGATATGCTGGGTGATACCGCCGGCTTCAGAATCTACAACCTGTGAATCCCGTATCGTATCAAGGATTGATGTTTTACCATGGTCAACATGCCCCATGACCGTGACGACCGGAGCCCTTTCCATAAGGTCTTTTTTATCAATGTCGTCTTGTTCGGAATCTGTCAGTATTTCTTCTGTGTATTCTTCAAGCTTGTTGACTTCCATATCATATTCGGCACAAAGTAATTCAATTGTATCCCAGTCAAGGCGCTGATTTATTGTCATCATCAGCCCCATTCCCATACCTTTGGCAATAATATCCGTAAAAGGGACATCCAAATGTTTTGCAAGCTCCTGAACGCTGATAAATTCAGTGACTTCGATGACGTTGGAAACGCCTTGAATGACATCATCAGATGCACTTTGTGTATGTTTATATTTCCGTTTTGTCTTTCTTTCATCCATAGCGGCAAGGGTTGATTTTATGGATTTATTGACCTCATTCTGATCAACTTTTCTCCCTTTCTTTTTACCCTTTCCGCCTTTGTTCACAACAGGAGCCTGATCAACATTCTTTTGTTTTTTAAATTGATCCAGTCGGGATTCAACCTCGGAAACCTGATAACGTTTTGTAACCGTTTTATGACGTTTTTTAAGATCTTCAAGTTTTCTCTCGTATTCTTCATCTTCACTTGAGACCGGTCGTTTTTTATGCTTTTTCTTTTTCTTGCCTGTAGCTTCTATATCTGCTTCTTTTTCGGCAGGGGCTTCTTTTTTATCTCCGGTTTCTTCTGTTTTCTTCTTTTCCCCGGATTTCTGTTCGCTTTCTATGATTTTTTTTGCTTCGGCTTCTGCTTTTTCCCGTTCTTCCTTTTCCTTGCGGACTTTCTCTTCAATTTCTTTTGCTTTCCGTGCCTCTTCTTCAAGCCGCTGTTTTTCTTTTTCTTCAATTTCTGTCTCTTCTTTCAGAGCTTTGATTCGTGCTTTTTCGGCTTTTATCCGGGCTTCTTCTTCCGCTTTCTTCTGTTCTTCCTGCTTTTTTTTCTCTTCCAGCTCAGTTTTTCTATGATTTTGCTTTTCGTTTCTTTCCCCTTCTGCCGATAATAAATCAGCTGAGAAATGGGATAATACAAGGTTCAGATTCGTTTCATCCAAAACTGTATTGACATTGGAACTGATCCCATGTTTGTCCAGAAAAGAAACAATATCAGTATGAGATATGTTAAGACGCTTGGCAAGTTGAAATATTTTTGCGGGTTTTTCCGAGGTCATTCAGAAGTTCCTCTTATGTTTTTCTGTTCTTAATCCGGGTTTTCATCCAAGTCCAATTCATCCTGCTTATCTCTTTTAGACTGCAAGGCTTGTTGAATGATCGTTTCAATCTTTTCAAATGTCTTTTCACCGATACCTTTTATTTCAAGCAGTGATGCCGTTTCAGCATTGAGGAAATCAGCAATAGTTTCAATACCGGCTTCCTGAAGGGCAACGACCTGGGCTTTTGTTATACCGTCAAGATCTTCAATAAAAATATCGTCACCTTCCAAACGGTTGTATTCGGAACGGCGAATTGCATCGATGTCATATCCGGTTACCTGAGACGTGAGATTGATATTAATACCGCCTGTCCCAATGGCTGTGGCAATTTCACTGTCATCAAAGACAGCCAACGCAGTCCGTCTGTCTTCATCAATTTCAATAAATAGGGGTTTTGCAGGTGACAGGGCTCTTGAAATCAGGACTTCTGATTCATGGCTGTAATTGATAATATCAACATTTTCGCCACCCAGTTCACTTACAATAGTCTTGATACGGCTTCCTTTAATACCCACACACGCACCCACCGCATCAATCCGCTTATCATTGGATTCAACGATAATTTTACTGCGTCTGCCCGGGACTCTTGAAATGGCTTTTATTTCTACAATACCATCAAATATTTCCGGTACTTCCAACTCAAACAATCGCCGCAAGAACGATTCATCAGCCCGTGAAATAATAATTTCCGGTCCTTTAGGCGTTAAATTGACTTCTTTAATAATTGCTTTGATTGTATCACCGCGGCGATACCGCTCGGTTTCAATCTGTTCGCGCCTGGGCATTTTCAATTCCGTTTTGTCAATATTCACAAACAGGGATTCTCCGCGCCGTATCTGATGAATACTCCCAACAATAATTTCTCCGATCCGATTATTGTATTCTTCAAATATCTGATTCCGTTCCAATTCGCGGATTTTCTGACTTAAAACCTGTTTTGCTGCAGAGATTGCCCGTCTTCCAAAAATTTCCGGGTCAATGACCTGGACAATGACTTCACCCGGTTCGACATTATCATCTACATCGGGGAGCTTTTTTGCTTCTGTCACGGAAATTTCACGGACTTCATCGTCCAAATCCTCATCAGCAACCACTTCGAGTTCCTGATAGATTTCAATTTCACCTTTTTCTGTATTCACAATAATATCGAAATTATCCACTTCTCCGTATTTTTTCCGGATAATGGATTCAAAAACTGATTCGATAATACCTGCCACTTCGGTCCGGGCAATACCTTTGTCCTTAGCAAGCTGTGAAAATGCATCAATGAGTTCTTTGTGGTTCAAAGCACCTCTCCTCTTACCACTTGATTTGAATTTTTGCTTTTACAATCTGATCCAGAGGAAGATGGATCTCTCTTCCTGAAAGTTCTTTCTCTTTCCTGAGAATTACTGTTTCCCGGATCACATCAACGATTTCTGCAATGATGGGTGACGGGACAGATTCATCCGAATGGTGAATTTTGACCAGACGCCCTTTATTTTTGAGAAAATGCCTGGGCAGGGTCAAGGGAAAATCCAGTCCGGGTGAACTGACTTCCAGATCAAACCGATCGCTGAAATGCTGATCATACCAATCCAGTTTCAGAATCTCTTTTGAAAACGCCTGAATATCACTGAAACGAATTCCATCTTTTTTGTCGCATAAAACAACAAGCGTTCCGCCTGACGGATCAGACATACGAACATCTTCTATCCAAATATCATGGACAGTTGCCAGGTCTTCCAGTTTTTCTTTCAGTTCATTCAGCGTCATTCTTCGATCCTATAACAGAAAAGTGGGATAAATCCCACTTTCCAGTCTATAATTTATGAAAATAATTTATATGTAACAAGTGAATTAATCGGTTATTCTTTAATCAATTCCCTGAATGCTTTGACTTTATTTTTTTGGGTTTCATTAAGATTTAATTTTTCCATTGATGCAAGAATTTGTAAAGTGTTTTTATTATTTCCTGCTTTAACGGCATTGACAAATGCATTTTCAAGAAAATTAAACTGGCTGACCTGCAGTTCGGACAAACCGGATGCTTTCAGATAGGATTCCGATGCATAAGCATAGTCTCCTTTGATTTCAGCTATAGCCGCAAGGCCGGCCCAGGCCGTTGCTTTCATAAGATTATCACCCTTGCCGGTTTTCAGGAAAAATGATAATTCCGCATCAGCGTCATCATAGTTCCCTTTTTGAAGATGGATTCCGCCCAAATGATACGCAGCATGTCCGGCATATCGTTTACCGTATAAACCGTCTCGAATTTCTGAAAAGGTGCTGACTGCCATATCTTCCAGTCCCCCTTTCAGATAAAACTGGGCAATGCTGATCTGACTCTTTGCTTTTTCTGCTTTGCGCGCAGCAGATCGGGAAATGAATGAAGCAGCAATGACAACAACAACAACACTCAAGATGACGGTCCAAATGATTTTTTCATTTCTTTTATAGAAACTGAGGAATTGATCCATTTTCTCAAAAAAGGGATCGGATTTCAATTCTTTTTTTGTCACTTTTTTCTGGGCTTTCAGCATTCTTCAACTCCTTTTTATGTGTACCCCCGGCAGGACTTGAACCTGCGGCCTACGGTTTAGGAAACCGTCGCTCTATCCTGCTGAGCTACGAGGGCAAAGCGTGGAATTTTATAAGTTTCCTGGGTTAAATACAAGAAAGTTTAGAGGTTGAGAGGTTGAGACGTTGAGACGTTGAGACGTTCAGACGTTCAGAGGTTGAGGCTCGCTGCGCTCGCNNGGGTTCATGGGTTCAAGAGTTCATGGGTTCAAAGGTTTAGACGTTGAGAGGTTGAGGCTCGCGATGCTCGCTGTTTAAGAATTCAAGGGTTCATGAGTTCAAGTTTCTTTACGATTTCTAAGAAAAAACGACACTTTCATACACCCCGTCAGTCATGGATTATGTATTAGGATGTAATCAAAACATAATCAAAATATTTTACCACCCTCGAACCAGAAAAAACCTTATCGACTACGAAACCACCTAAATAAAACAAACGCAGTCAAATGAAACAACATCATATCATCTGAAACAAAATCGACCCACTTTACTGACTACTGACTACTGACTACAGGCTACCGGCTACCGGACCGGCTACCGGACAATTCCGCTTTCGGGTCACGAAGCATGAGTTCATTGACCTGCTGCAATGGGTTTGCATTATTAAACATGACATCATACACGGCTTTGGCAACAGGCATTTCCGCCTGATATTTTTCTGCCAGTCTGATGGCAGATCGGGTAGTTGTAACGCCTTCAGCAACCATTTTCATAGGTTTCAGTATATCGTCAAGTTTCCTGCCTTTGCCCAGTTCCTCGCCCACATACCGGTTTCGGCTGTGTTTGCTGATACAGGTTACAATCAAATCTCCCATTCCTGTCAACCCTGAAAATGTCTCCGGCCGTGCTCCCATCGCCAGGCCGATTTTCATTATTTCATAGGCACCCCGGACAATCAGTGCTGCTTTGGCATTATCTCCAAAACCAACGCCGTCACTGATCCCCGCTGCAATGGCAATGACATTTTTCAGCGATCCGCCCAATTCCACGCCTGTCAGGTCATTTGTCGTATAAATTCTTAACCGTTCATCCATGAGAAGCAGCTGAATTTCTTCAGAGAGGGATTCGTTTTCACAAGCTGCAACCAGAACGGTAGGCATTTTTCTCACGACTTCTTCCGCATGACTTGGACCTGTAACTGTCAGAATGCCGCGCACGGGAAATGTGATCTCATGCGCAATGACTTCACTCATTCGCATCAGGGTTTCCGTTTCAATTCCCTTGGAAATATTGACAATCAACGGATTACCCGTTAAAGACAATGCGTTTACATCCCTGCAAACAGACCGCATAGCATGTGAGGGAACGGCAAAAATTAATATATCTTTATTCTCAACAACCGGTTTCAGTTCATGGGTTACACAAAGTTCGGACGGAAAAGGCCGGATCGGCAAAAGATCGTTGATTCTTGTTTCATGGATGGTTTTAACTCTGTTCTCGTCAAATTCCCAAAATGTGACATTGTTACCCAAATCATAAAGATGCAGTCCAAGGGCTGATCCCCATGACCCGGTACCGATAACACCAATGTTTTTTAATGCCATGTCAATCCTCTAATGGTATAAAGTATCGATAAGTTCTCTGTATCTGTTCTCAATCACTATTCGTCTTGTTTTCAGGGACGGAGTTAATTCACCCCTTTCAATCGTAAACGGTTCCGGAATAAGGGCAATTTTTTTAATCTGTTCATACCGTGCGAAATTCTGTTGAATTCTTTGAACGTCTTCATGAACAATATTCACGATTTTATAATGATTGATCAGTTCGCGTATTGAATCATACTGAATATTCAGATTATCAGCCAGCTGTGTGATTTTATCATAATTCGGTACAATCAAAGCTGTAAGATAATTCCGTTTATCCCCGATCACCACTACCTGATCGATATACGGTGAATTCACGAGTTCAGTTTCAAGAGCTGCAGGAGCAATATTTTTCCCCCCGGATGTAACAATAATATTTTTAATTCTGTCTGTAATTTTCAAATATCCTTCTTCGTCAATTTCTCCAATATCGCCGGTATGCAGCCAGCCTTCAGCATCAATCATTTCTGCAGTAGCTTCCGGCTCTTTGTAGTATCCCATCATAATATTTGGACCTTTGACTAAAATTTCTCTGTCCTCACTGAGCTTGTGTTCAACATTGGCTATCGGTTTCCCGACCGTGGAAAATTTATATCGTTCCCGCAGGTTTGTATGGGTTACGGGAGATGCTTCTGTAAGTCCGTATCCCTGTAGGATTAAAACTCCTATCGCATCGAAAAACTCACCGATTTCATCAAGCAGGGGTGCGCCGCCCGAAATAAAAAACTTGATTTGCCCGCCGGTATAACTTCTGAGTTTTTTAAACACCAGCAAATCGGCAAGAGCATATTCCATAGAATACATTCCGGACGGTTTTTTACCTTTCTGGCGAAATTTGCGACTTACACTGCGTCCAATATTCATGGAAAACGTGAATATCTGTTTTTTGACTCCGGTTAATTTCTGGCTTTCACTCATCATAGCGCTATACATTTTTTCGAAAAGCCTGGGGACTGAAATGCAGATTGTTGGTTTTACCTCTCTGATTTCCTGGCCAACAGCAGAGATATCTGTAGCATAATAGACAGTGGCACCCAGAAACATCGGGACCAGATCACCCGTTGTTCTTTCCAGCGAATGAGACAGGGGGAGAAAAGATAAAAAGACTTCATCCTGATCCGGATTCAGCGTTTCTATACTTGACCAGGCATTCCACCACAGATTTCCGTGACTCAGCATTACACCTTTGGGATTCCCGGTCGTTCCTGATGTATAAATAATTGTCATCAGATCTTCGGGACCGGTTTTTTCACATTCTTCCTGAAAAGAAAGTTTACCTTGAGCCGATGCTTTTTCCCCTGATTTCAGAAACATCTTCCAGTCAAACATCCAATCCGCATCCAGAGTTGTGTCCCAGTCAAAAACAACCATGAATTTTAAACCGGGCAATTCATCTTTAATTTCAATGATTTTATCTGCCTGTTCCCGGTTTGAAACAAAAATTGCTTTAGAATCGGAATTTTTTAGAATATAAAGGATATGGTGTGCAGGCAATGTGGGATAGACAGTTACGGTAACCATTCCGGGACAGGCAATGGCATAGTCTGCCAGAGGCCATTCGGTGCGATTTTCCGACAGGATTGCAATATGATCCCCTCGTTTTAGTCCCTTCTCCCACAGGGCATGGGTAACAGCTTCAACATTTGACCGAACGTCCGAATAGGTGATGGGTACCCATTCATTATGCTTTTTTGAAGCATAAGCAATTTTATCCGGGAATTGGCTGCATGTTTTAACAAATTCTCCGGATACCGTCATTTTTTCTGATTTCATCATCATTTTTTCCTTGCTTTTTATTAATTTATTTGAAATTTTCGCGCTTGCATTGCCGAGGTGGTGAAATTGGCAGACGCAGAGGACTCAAAATCCTCCGGACTTCGGTCCTTGCGGGTTCGACTCCCGCCCTCGGTACAAAGCTCAATCGTGTAATCCTTCCGGGACTTATGGTATCAGACTGCTTTATCGCATTTAAATATCCAGTTCATCAATTTTTCTGTATAAAGAACTTAACCCGATATCCAGGAATTCTGCTGCTTTGGCTTTATCGTATTCAACCATTTCAAGAATGCGTCGAATATGATATTTTTCAAACTCTCTGACGGCATTTTTAAGCGGCGGTGAAAAACTCTTTTTCAGTGACGTGTCCGGCATACTGCTGCCCTGGAGATTATCTATTGTCAAATATTCCCCGTCACACAGCAGCACTGCTCTTTCAATCATGTTTTCCAATTCGCGGACTTCTCCTTTCCATGAATGGTTTATCAGGGCTTTCATGGTATCATTGTCCACACCGCGGACTTTTCGCTTCAGCTCATGATTGTATTTATTGATAAAATGATTGACAAGCAAGGGAATATCTTCCTGCCTTTCACGGAGGGACGGTAAATGAATCTCCACAATATTCAGCCTGTAATATAAGTCTTCGCGAAAATTTCCTTCTTCCACTTCTTTTAGCAGGTCTTTATTTGTAGCCGACAGAATTCTCACATTCACGTGAATAGGATTGCTGCTGCCGAGAGGTTTGATCTCCTTGGTTTCAATAGCCCGGAGCAGTTTAACCTGAATATGAACCGGAATCTCTCCTACTTCATCCAGGAAAAGAGTCCCGCCGCTTGCCGACTTAAAAACACCATCCTTATCCTGATTGGCGCCGGTAAAAGCCCCTTTTCTGAATCCAAACAGCTCACTTTCAAAAAGGGTTTCAGGCAGGGCGCCGCAATTGATGGGAACAAACGGTTCATTCTTTCGGGGACTGTTGTCATGAATTGCACGGGCTATGAGTTCTTTACCCGTGCCGCTCTTACCGGTGATCAAAACATTGCTGGTTGAGTTAGCAACACGGCTTACCATATGATAAACCTGTTTCATGGCAGGACTGTCACCTATAATGTTTGAAAAGTTAAATTTTTCCCGGATCTCTTTTCTCAAATTCTGATTTTCCAGCAGCGTCCGTCTGAACCGGTTGATATGGTGTATTCTGTGCAGAAGTTCGCCGGGATCAATCGGCTTCAAAATGTAATCAATGGCTCCTTTCCGCAGGGCTTCAACGGCAGTTTCTACTGTTGCGTGTGCCGTGATGATCATGGCGGATGTTTTGGGCGCAAAGGATGATATGTATTTAAGCAGTTCCATGCCATTTCGCACCGGCATATTCAAATCAGTGATGACCAGGTCATAGTTGGATTTTTCCAGCAGTGCAATCGCTTCTTCCCCGTTTGCAACACAGTCACACAGAAATCCTTCACCTGCAAGCAGATCACGCAAAGAATCCCGGATCTCTACATCATCATCTGCCACCAAAATATGAATCTGAGCCATAGATACTCCTTTATTCCAGATGCTTCTCAATTTTAAGAATTTATTTCAGGTAAAGGTATTGAACAAGGATGTTTTTTAACAGAATATGAAAAAAGCCGCAAAAGCAGCTTTTTTCATTTATTTAAACCGGATATCAGGTTTTAATTTGAGACGTTATCCGGACCAGAATCTGTTCTGTTACAACAGATACAATTAAACCGATAATCGTATACCAGGTCCAGTGAACAGATGTTCCCTGAATAACAAACATCATAACCAACAGGGTAGTAAAAAAAGTTATAACATACTGCCAGACCTGTGCTTGCGCAAAGAATCGCGTCAGTATAAACATTCCCAGCATGGCTCCGTAGGTAAAGGACGCAATGGAGAGTCCCACTTCCACCAGGGGGTTGTTCATATTGGTGAAAAGGGATGCCCCTCCAACCATGATGATACCCCAGACAAGGGTTACAAAACGGCTGATTTTAAAGAGTTTATCCTCGCTAACATTCAATTTGAACAAGGGTTTGATAATGTCCATGGTTGTTGAACTGGACAATGCGCTTAATGAGCCGCTTAGCGTGGACATGGCAGCGGCAAAGATTCCTGCCACAGTGATACCCTTAATAACCGGCGGCAACTGATTAATGATAAAAAGAGTGAAAACCTCATCGGATTTCGTTAAACCTGCTTCTGCCAGTGAGGCGCCATTCCATACGGCATAAATCATCAATCCGAGAATAAGAAAGAGGGAGAATTGAAAAAACACCACAAATCCGCTGCCGATCATTGCCTTTTTGGAGGCATTTACATCCTTGCAGCTCAGGACTCTTTGAACAATAAGCTGATCGGTACCGTGGCTTGCCATTGACAGGACAGCACCGCCCAGAAGTCCTGAAAAAATGCTGTAATTGCTCATATTAAGGTTAAAAGTAAAAAGTTTGAATTTTCCGGCTTCAGCCATAGTGGAAAGTATTGCACCCGGTTCGGGCAGGAGATTATAGGCTATGCCAAGCGTAAAAAAGGCAGCCGTAATATAAATTATCCATTGAACAACATCCATCCACACAACGGAACGGATCCCTCCAAACCATGTATAGACAACCGTTACAAAACCCAGTATCCAGATTGAGGCACTGTAGCTGATCCCTGTTATCATTGAAAGGGGAATGGCTACGGCAAACAGACGGACACCGTCTGCCAGAAGTCTTGTAAACATGAAAGTAATACTCATGACCCTCTGCATGGTAATTCCGCCCTTTTCCCGAATGGATTCGTACACGGAAATATAATTCCCCCGTGCATACATCGGCAACAGCACAAAGGCAACCAGAAAACGTCCCAGAACATATCCCATGCAGACCTGAAGAAAAGACAAATCAGAAATATAAGCCAGACCGGGAATGGACAGGAATGTTAAAACGGATGTTTCGGCGGCAACGATTGACAGCATGACTGCCCACCAGGGAAGATTTTTCCCGGCATTGTAATATCCCTGCACGTCCTTGACACTTTTACCCAGCCATGTTCCTGCAGTAAAAACAGCCAGCATGAAAACAATAACGATCGTGTAATCCACAAAATGCATACCGTACCTCTTTACTTATCAATGAATGTAACCGGAATTTCCGTTTTAACAGAGAGATTATCAAGACATTTTACATAAATTTAAAAGCTGAAATTAATTTTATAAAATTTTATATTTCATCATGATCTCGAAATTAAGAAAACAATATGAAAACATATTCAAACACATGTCTTCACTTGAGTTTAACAACTCGTTTGATTTCTCACTGGATGAAAACGATATTCTGGCGGCATCCGGCGGTATCAAGCATCATACAAATCTGTTTTTAGGTTATTATAATCCCAAAACAATCGATTTGTACATCAGGAAATATCATGTTTTGGAATATTTGGAATCCCTCGGATTAAAGGATTTGGAGTATGTGATAGATTTATCTGATTCATTCGAGCACAAATTTTGTATTTACAGCAAAACATACGAGGATTCACGCAAGGTTGTGGAAATTGTCCTCCGGAAAAAATCCCTGGAATTGGAAAAAACAACACTGGATACATCACTATTAAGGAATGTAGAATTCCTTTATGTGGAATGGCTGCTGCTGCAGAATCCCGAAAAGGATTTCTCGGTTCGACGTCCAAGACTTCCGGGACAGGTGTATCCCGGTTTGAAGATCGGAGATCATGTGATGGAAATCCTGTATAATATGGCAACACGCATCCGGACATCAGGGCTTGCAAACACACCCAATTATCTGCACACTGCCGTTCTGTTTTCCAAGGAATTCCGTTTTGTTGACCCGGCAGCTGAAGCAATAAACCAGGCAGTTAAGGGATATTTATTGAAGCATTACAGTTTATGGACCATTGCATGGGCCGGATATTACAAATGCATCTATCATATCAAAACAGAGAAGCCGCTTGAATGGACGCCTTCCCTGATGGTCGTTCCCATTCATGACAATGTAAAAAAATATTTTAATACCCGTGAATACAGGGATTCCTACCGATATCACAAAGACAGACTTCGGATTGAGATTGACAGAGATCTTCTTATGACCCGCATCAAGGAACAGGGTGATGTCACATAAAACAGCCCTGCTCACCCTGAACGGCAATTGTCCGGATTTTTCCCTGATGGATTCTTTACGAAAAGAGTCTTCATTCCATCTGTGCACAGACGGTGCATATAACGGATTAAAAAAAATCGGGATTATTCCGGATGCTGTAATCGGTGATTTGGATTCTATAAACGGTAAAACCGAGGATTCCCGCATAATCCTGAATTCGGATCAACAGACAAATGATTTTGAAAAGGCACTGAACTGGCTTATAGAGCAAAAATTTACCACCGTCTTTCTAACCGGGGTTTCCGGCGGCCGCCTGGATCATGAAATGGTAAATATTACCATTTTTACGGCTTATTCCGACAAACTTGATCTTCAATTGTATGACGAAAATCAGCTTGCACGGATCGTGAATCCCGGAACCCATTACTTCAGGGGGAATCCGGGCCAAATTATCTCGCTTCTTGCCTTGGAAACGTCCGAAAATGTGACTTTAACGGGAACACGTTATTCTTTAAACGATGAAACTCTGCTGCCGGGAAGCCGGGGATTAAGCAACCGGTTTGAGAATAAACGTGCCGCGCTTTCCTTTTCCCGGGGTAAAATCATAGTTATCACACAGATTGGTTGAAATGTCATTTCAGTTTTCTACCTTAGATTATGTCATCCTTTTTATTTATTTGCTTTTCCTGTTCCGCATAGGACTGAAAAAGGGACATGAGGAGGATTATCTTCTTGCGGGAAGGCGGCTGACTGTGCCGCTTTTTGTTATGACGCTTGTTTCCACATGGTATGGCGGGATTTTGGGGGTTGGTGAATTCACGTTTCTTTACGGGATCAGCAACTGGTTTGTCTTTGGTTTTCCTTACTATGTGTTTGCTCTCATATTTGCGCTTTTTATTATCCCGAAACTCAGATCTGTAAATTATACATCCCTTCCGGACCTGATCACGCAAAAATTCGGTCGAAAACCGGGTTTTATGACTGCTGTTCTGGTTGCTGTTCTCATAACGCCGGCTCCCTATCTCCTGATTTCCGGTCTTCTGATTGCTTTGATTTTTCCCGGGAATCCGCTTACGTGGTCGGTTTTAATCCTATTGATTTCAGGTATTTATTTATATCGATACGGGTTTAAAACAGTAATACAAACGGATGTTTTACAATTTATCGTTATGTTTGCCGGCTTTGGAATTCTGTTAATTGCATTAGTCCGATCATTTTCATTTTCCGAAGACATCCTTCCCCTTCTTCCGGGAGAACATTTGAACATTACGGGCGGTCTGCCATGGTCCTATATATTCTCATGGTTTTTCATTGCATTATGGACTCTGGTAGATCCGGGTTTTCATCAGCGATGTCTGGCCGCTAAAAACATGAAAACAGCTCGCCGGGGTATGTTGATCAGCATCGGATTCTGGGCAATTTTTGATATGCTGACACTCATAACGGCCTTATATGGGAGAGCCTTGCTACCCGAATCCGATCCTTTATACCTCTATCCCCTTCTGGCTAATCGCTATCTGCCGGCAGGATTGCTGGGGTTATTTTATACCGGCTTGATAGCAACGGTCATGTCCACACTGGATTCCTATCTGTTCATATCGGGTCAGACACTGGGATATGACCTGTTGTATCAGATCAAACCCGGAAAAAAAAACGTATCATATTACGTGCGATGGGGGTATGTGATCAGCGGAGCATTGGCGATCATACTGATAGTGATCATACCGTCGGTTATCCATTTGTGGTACACAATCGGGACACTCATTATTCCTGCCCTTCTTTTACCGGTATTATTGGCTTACAGCCGCAGAACCATTGCTCCGAAAGTCATCATGCTCAGCATGGCGGGAGCATTTCTTTTACCGCTGATCTGGTATTTGTTTTCACAGGTTCGGGGTGGAAATTACCCGTTTGGGATCGAACCTTTTTACCCGGGGATACTGTGGAGCATAGCCGTACTTTTTCCGCATGGAATAAAAAAACCTGTTGAAAATAAGAGTGAAAGGTCATAAACTTTTCAGCTTTTTGAAAAGGGTGGTTAGCTCAGTTGGTTAGAGCGCCTGCTCGACACGCAGGAGGTCACTAGTTCGAGTCTAGTACTACCCACACTCCCCGGCCCCCTAGCTCAGTTGGTTAGAGCAGCGGACTCATAATCCGTTTGTCGCAGGTTCGAGTCCTGCGGGGGCTACTTTGTGAATTAAGAATTAAGAATCAGATCTGTCCTAAATAAAATAT
>NPIE01002713.1_pt1 | contig 36403 bp, 41 predicted proteins | sample 8637661 | NCBI WGS metagenome assembly NPIE01 (sample SAMN07420842, study PRJNA396082) | bioreactor metagenome | isolation source: sample BA12 brine-fed electro-methanogenic bioreactor BA | place: Japan: Kochi | collected 2016-12-09 | reverse complement strand
AGCGCTTACCATCAAGTCGAATACGACTTCGGCGCACAGGTCGGCACGGTCGATCCGCCGGAGGAGCTCGCGGCGGTCTACTACGACGCCGTCACGGGCGTGGAGGTCGAAGCTTCTCTCTCCTTCGTGCGGCTCGTTTCGGGCGGCCCCTCAAGCCGCGGTCGTGAGGACGAGATCTTCATCCATACGAGCTACGACACCGCTGCCTACGAGGTCAGTCCCGGCGTCTCCGCGCGGTTCGATGCGCCGACGCCGCTCATCGCCGGTGAGACCGTCTCAAAGGCGCTTCTAGAGGCTCTGCACTACGATCCGGCCGTCTACCGGCTCGTGAGCGCCGTGTGGAGCGGCCCTGTGCGCGCTGAGGGGGCGAAGACGGTGCGGGAGGCCTCCTACACCGTAGAGCGCCGCGCGGAGGCGCGGCGTGCCGTCTATGGCGGCGATGTGGCGCTCCCCGACACGCTCGTCTACGACGGTGTCGCGACCTACCGGCCGCCGACAGCGGTCGAGTCCGTCACACGTGCGGCTGAGAAGACCGCGGAGGCGGTGGCAGACGACCCGTTCTCGTTCCTGCCGTTCGTTGCCGCCGGAGCGGTCGCTGGCACGTCGGTTCTCGGCGCGGTGATCTTCTGGCGGCGCAGGCGTCGCCGCAAGAGTGGTGACGAGGCCGAGACCGAGCCCAACGACCTTGAAACGGAGGCCGACGATGCGTAAGCACCCGGTACTGATCTCTCTTCTTCTCACCGCGGCTGTCTGCTCTGCCGCCGTCGCAGGCGCTGCCTTGACCGCCCCCGGTGCCGTGCCGGCACCGTCTTCGGCCGACGGGTCGGCCGAGACGACCGGCGCGTGGAGTCCCACGATCTACTGGGACGAGTGGCCGGACAGCGTGACGGCCGCACCTGCCCTCGCCACGGGGCCGACCGAGACCGTCGTGGCGGTCGCTGAGGCGGTCGCCCCTGAGCAGGGGAGTGCGCCGGCGGGAAGCGCGACGAGCTCACCGGCCACGGGCAAGACCACCACGCCTCCGGCGAGCAACCCTGCTCCCGCACCAGCGCCGGCCCCTGCACCTACCCCGCCGCCACCTCCGCCCGCTCCGGCGGCACCTGAGGTGATCGGCGGCTACGGCAGCTCGATCGCGAGCTACATCAACCCTGCCGCGACCTATGACAGCACGCTCCAGAGCCAGTGCATCGCCCAGGCGAAGCGCATGGCGCTCGCCGGTGCGCTCTCGCATTCGAGCTACGCACCCGAGAGTGTTATGCGGACCGAGGACGGGATGGTTGCGCTCGGCGGCGGCGGCGGCGGCGTTGCGGGGGATCTCCTCGGTCACTGTCCGCAGCTGGGTTCGTGTTCGCGTCTCGGTGTTGGGCTCGTGCTCTACAACGGCGTGCTCTACGCCGTGGCGCAGGGGGGGAACTAACCGTGACGACGCACACGACCTTCACTTTCCGCGCCGTGCGCGCGCTACTCGCACTGGCGGTCCTCGGTGGTTCGCTCGTCTTCTCTCCCGGTGCGGCCTCGGCTGCGACCGTTTCTACGGGCGGGGCCGGCACGTCGTACTACGACGCTTACTACTCGGGTTCATGGCACGATCTCCAGACGCCGCCCCACACCGCAGACGGCCAGGTGGCCTACTGCCTCGAACAGGACAAGGATTTCCCGGTCGGTAACTCGAGTTACACGGCGTTCGACCCGGCTGCTCTGTGGACCTTCCATACGCGCATCGGCCTCCAGTCGATCCTGCATCGCGGCTACCCTTATGTGACCCCCGCCGGGCTCACCGCGACCCAGGCCCGCTACGCCACCGCAAACGCGATCCGCGCGTGGATGCGCGAGTCCGCGGGCATCGGCTACACGTTCATGGACATGAGCACCTACACGCAAGACGCCGGCACCTGGTCCCGGTTGCGTCCAGCGCCGGGGCTTACAGGCGCGGACCAGATGTTCCGCTGGACGATCGACCTCGTGACCGACGCGCGTAATCACGTGATCCCGGCCCGGAGCGTGAGCGCCGCATCCGTCACACTCCACCCAAACGCCGATTACACGCGGCTCGTGGGTCAGACTACCGTCGCATTCAACGACTTGAACGGCTACTACACCGTCGATGCGCCGGCCGGTGTGAGCATCAGTGGGTACACGGGCGGGAACGGGGACGTGCTTACGGTCTCAGTGCCGTGCACCGCAGCCTGGATCGGTCAGTCGGTTTCACTGACCATCGCAGGCTATGACACTCGTGTCCCGGCAAACATCTTCTGGTATGCGCCAGGGAGTTCGACTTACCAGCGCGTGGTCTCCGCGTCAGGCACATCGCTTCAGGTGTCAGCTAACGCCGCCGTCCCGGTCGGATCCGGCTCAGGCGCGCTGCGCATCACGAAGACCGACGCCGTCGATGGTGCGCCACTCGATGGCGGCGTCTTCGAGCTGTACTGGAACACCACGCTCGTCGCGTCTGGCACCACCGACTCCGCCGGTGATCTCACGTTCACCGGGCTCGCGCCGGGTACCTGGACGGTCCGCGAGCAGACCGCACCGCAGGGTTATCTACTCGACGTGACCGATCACGTGGTCACGGTTCCCGACGGGGGTACCGCGGCTCTGCCGCTCACGAACGAGCGTGCCCTGCGTCCCGTCCGCGTCCTCAAGACAGGGGAGGAGAGCGAACCTCTTGCGGGTGCGGTCTACGAGATTCGGGACGCCACCGACGCCGTCGTGGCGACGCTCACGACCGGCGAGGACGGTACCACCGAGAGCGCGCCGCTGCCCTTCGGCGACTATGAGCTCGTCGAGACGGTCGCACCACTCGGCCACGTGCTCGACCCCACGCCGTATGCGTTCACGATCGGTCGCACCACCCCCGTGGTCCTTGAGATCCCGCGCACCGATGTGCGCGTACGAGGCACCGTGCGCCTCGAGAAGCGCTCCGGCGGCCAGGACGCCCGGCTGCTCGCTGGTGCCGCATACGAGATCTGGCGCGTGCGTGACACATCGCCGCTCGCCGCGTCCTTCGACCCGGCCACAGATCCTGCGGATCCGGTCGCGACGCTCACCACGGACGCCGCCGGCACCGCGCACTCCGAACCTCTTGAGTACGGGTGCTACTACGCGGTGGAGACCACCGCGCCGGTCGGCCATGCGCTCGATACGACGAAGCACTACTTCGAGATCCGCGAAGATGAAGCGGTGATCGAGCTCACCATGAGCGACGACGTGCTCCCGATCGGGCACGGCGGCGTCATGCTCCGGTACCGGAACGTCTGGGACGGCACGGAGATCGCGCCGGCGTGGGGCTACAACGCCGAGATCGGAAGCGAGTACATGCCGCGCGTGCGGGCCGAAGGCCTCGACAAGAAACCCGTCGAAGGCTTCTCATACGTGACGGCCGACTACGCGCCGTACACGGAGCTCATCGACGGCAAGCTGCTCGTCACCTACTGGTACCGGCGCACGGTCTCGGGCGACTGGCTGCGCGTGCGCACCGGCGACGACGGCCGGGCCGAGCTTACCGCGAAGGACCGGGAGACCCATGGTCTCCTGTCGGACGCCGAGCTCTACGCGAAGCTCCAGGAGGCCAAGAAGGCGAACCCGGACGTGATCGGCTATATCTCGATCCCCGGCACGGATCTCCACGAGCCCGTGGTGCAGACCACCGACAACGTGACCTACCTCACGCACGCCGCAGACGGCGAGGATGACGCGCGCGGCGCGATCTTCGCCGACTACCGCTCGCCCGCATACGTGGGCGACAGCTCGCGCATGACGCTGCTTCACGGTCACAACATGCGAGACGGCTCGATGTTCGGCGTTCTCGCTTCCTACGGTGACCCGGACTTCTGGGCCGCGCATCCATACGTCCAGTACGTCGATGCGGCCGGGAACGGCGGGACGTGGCTCGTCTACTCGGCTCGTCTGGCCGACGGCATCGATGATGCGTTCACGTTCCCGGTGAAGCGTCCCTACTACGATCGCATCGCCCGCTTCTCGCAGCGCTCGATCCTCGATCCGGGTTTCACGCCGGATCCGGACGGACGGACGCTGACACTGTCCACGTGCGCGTATCACGTGGACGACGGCAAGCTGCTCATCCACGCCGAGCTCGTGGACTGATCGTGATTCAGGTGAGCAGAGCGCAGGGCCCGCAACAGCCCGGAGCGTCGGGGCTGTCCACATCGGGTGCGGCGGATCGGCTCCGCCGCGGATCCCCGTTGTGGGCAGGCCTGCTGCTCGCCGCGTTGGCGCTTCTTGGCGGATGCACCACCCCTCCAGGTGCATCCGCCCCCGAGGCCCATGCCGTCACCGAGACACCCGTGCAGGGGCCGGTGACGGCAGCCACGGTCGCCTACGTGATCGACGGCGACACGATCGCCGTCACGCTCGCAGACGGGAACGAGGAGCGTGTGCGTCTGATCGGTATCGACACGCCGGAGGTCTCCGAGCCCGTCGAGCGCTATGGCCTCGAGGCCGAGGCCTACGCGCGCGCGGCGCTCGATGGTGCGACCGTCTACCTCGAGACCGATGCCGAGCTCCGGGACAAGTACGGCCGGCTGCTCGCGTACGTGTGGACTGAGGATCCGGCCGGCGCGAGCGTGTCGGTGTCCGATGCTATGTTCAACGCGCGCCTGCTCGCGGACGGCTATGCCGTCCTGCTCACGATCCCGCCGAACGTCAGGTATGCCGAGACGTTCGTCGAATCCGAGCGGCAGGCCCGCGCGAACGAGGCCGGTTTGTGGGGACTGGAAGGAGATCTGTAATGGACTACTCCGACGATCCGGCGTATGCGGCCGGAATGCGCGACTCCTGGTTGCGCGCCGAAGGACACGGCGCGGATCCGGATCGCTATCTGATCCACGTCGATCGGCCGCGCTGCGTGGTGCGCGTGTCGCCGCCGCTCGAGGACCGGGCGGCGTCTCTTGCCCCGATCGTCGTGGTAGGGGAGGCCGACTACGAGTTCTCCATCGCGATGTGGTTCGACCAGCCGCAGACCCCCGAGGAACACCAGGGGTTGCTCGATGTGGCCTCCCGCGTCTGGGCGACGTGGGCTTAGTGAACCGAAGGGACTTCGCAATGACAGACGCATCGAAGAACAACTCCATTCTCTACGTCGTGGTGGCCGCCGTAGGCGGCCTCGTCCTCGGACTCGCGATCTCGCTGCTCGGCGGGGGGAACGCACCGGCGGCGGATGCTCCTACCGAGGTCGTGGAGATCACGCCGGAGGCCGCCGAGGCAGCCGGCTACATCCCCAAGCCGACGTACCGCGTGATCGAGAAGGCGGAGGCCGACAAGCTCCAAGCGGGCATGACGCCGAGCGAGGTCCAGGCTCTCTTTCCAGACCTGCCGATCGTCTACAGCACGTATGTCCACCAGCCGGACGCGATGGTAGAGGGCTATTCGATGGTCCTCGCGGTCATCGGGTATGCACCCGAGGGCCAGATCAGCGCGAAGTTCCTTGACGGCAGGCTTGACTACTGGGGTTGGCAGCAATCGCCGAATCGCTGGACGTTCGTGCAGGACCCCCCGAACGAGGCTGTCCAGGCCATCAAAGAGGGTGAGGGTGGGGAGCAGGACTGGTGACCGATTCAATCGTCGTTTCTGAGGTCACGGTACCCCGCTCGACGCCGCTCTTCGTCGGCACCGTCAACGGCCATGCCGTGACCTACGACGCGGGATTCTTCACACTTGCGGACGGCACCGTCTTCGAGTTCCGTACCTTCATCGACTACGTACGCTCCGGGATCGTGCGCTTCGCATCCCCGGAGCTCGAAGCCTGGTATGCGCGCGGCGTGACGGCGTGGACGCTCTCGCTCGACCAGCGCCGCGAACGGCTGGCCCAAGTGCTCGCCTGGTACGTCCAGCGCGGGGCGCGGGTCGAGTCCCGCGACATCACCACGGCCGTCCTCGTGAGCGGCCGGCCGGTCGATCACCTCACACACGCGATCATCAGCATCTTCACGTGGGGTCTGTGGCTACCCGTCTGGATCCTCGTCGCACTCGCGGGCGGCGAGAGGCGTAAGACCCTCTCGGTGGACGAGTTCGGAGCGGTGAGTGAGTTCTGATGTCAGACTCGCGCGGTAGGGTGGGGGGCATGAAGCGAGTCCAGGCATACCGGTTCGCCCTGCGGCTCAAGCCCGCGCAGGAGGCGCGTCTGCGCGCGGTGGCCGGCTCGTGCCGTTACGTCTACAACCGGGCGCTCGCCCTTGAACGCGAACGGTTCGAGGCCGGGCTACCACACCTGTCGTACTACGACCTCTCCCGCGAGCTCACCGCTTGGCGTGCGGACCCTGCCTGCCCGTGGCTCGCCGAGTATCCACGGATGGCTCAGCAGGCTGCGCTGAAAGACCTCACGCGCGGGTACGCCAACCTCTTCGGTGGCCGGGCCGATCGCCCGCGTTTCAAGAAGCGCGGGCAGCACGACGCCTTCCGGCTCTCCGGTGAGAATCTCACGACGCTCGACCAGGGCAACGCGCGGATACGGCTCACCGGGATCGGGTGGCTCCGCTACCGCAAGAGCCGCGTCGTCGAAGGGACTCCGAAGAACGTCACGGTCTCCCTTCGTGCAGGCACGTGGTACGTCTCGATCCAGACCGAGCGCGAGGTGCCCGAGCCGGTGCACCCGCATCCGGCACGCGCCGTCGGTATCGATCTCGGCGTGGCACACTTCGCCACGCTCTCCGACGGCACCCACATCCCGGCCCTCGCGCCCGCCCGGCGCGACGCCGAGGCGCTCGCGAAAGCGCAGCGCTCACTCGCGCGCAAGAAGCCGGGGAGCAAGAACCGCGCGAAGGCGAAAGCCCGTGTCGCGCGGATCCAGGCGCGCATCGCCGACAGGCGTAGTGATTACCTCCACAAGCTGTCCCACGAGATCAGCAAGAACCACGCGCTCGTGGTCGTGGAGGACCTACGCGTATCGTCGCTGACGCGCTCGGCGCGGGGCACGATCGAGGAACCCGGCACGAACGTGGCCGCGAAGAGCGGTCTTAACCGCGCCATCCTCGACCAGGGTTGGGGCGAGTTCCGCCGCCAGCTCGAGTACAAGTGCGCGTGGAGAGGCGGCACGCTCGTCGCCGTGCCCGCCGCCAACACGAGCCGGACGTGTCCTGCCTGCGGACACGTCTCGGCCGAGAACCGCAGATCGCAGGCTGTCTTCGCGTGTGTGGAGTGTGGTCATGCAGCCAACGCCGATCACGTCGGTGCGCTGAACGTCCTCAGGGCCGGGCAGGCCCGTAGCGCCTGTCAAGTGAGCCGGGAACGGATCCGGCCAGCAGCAGGAAGCGGCAAGAAGGCTCGGGTGCCGGTCTGCGCGTGAGTCTCGGCTTGCAGCCCCCTTCGTTTGGGGGGTGCGTGTCAACTTCTGTCCTTTGGCGAGAACGAAAGAGCGGCTTTGGGGTGCGTGTCACGAGTGTAGTATATATGCTACACTCTGGCGCAGGAGGTCATCTCATGCAGACCACGCTCGATAAGGCCGCGTTCTCACGAGAGCTCAGCGAGGCTATGGCCACACGCGGCATCACCCGCAGCGAGCTCGCCCGGCGCATGGGTACCGATCGCGCGACCGTCGGCCGCGTGCTCGATCCCATCGAGACGCGTGTGACGCTGGACACACTGGCGCGCGCTGCAGCCGTGCTCGACCGGACGCCGGTCCTCGCGCTTGAGCCGGAGCGCCCATCCGTGCTTCTGGCGCGTCACCGTGATCGACTCCGTGAGATCCTCCACGCCCGCGGCTTCACTGACGTGCTCGTCTTCGGATCGGTCGCTCGTGGCGAGGACACGCCGGAAAGCGATCTCGATCTCGCGGCGGTCTACCCGGAGGGCGTGGGCCTCTTCGGTATAGGTGCGGCCGTGCATGAGCTCTCCGAGGTCCTCGGCCGAGGCGTGGACGTGGTCGACCGTGCGCATATCTCGCGCGAGTCCTTGCGCCGAGCGATCGAGCGCGACGGGGTGCCATTGTGACGCGTGAACCCGCCGGCGCCATCGAAGCGCTCGAAGCGTATGTCCAGTGTGGCCACGAGGTCACCAACGTCCGCTCGTGGACGCTAGCGGCGGACGCCGACCCGCTTTCGGGGCGGGTCGGCCGACTGGCGCTCGAGCGTGCGATACAGAACTTCGGCGAAGCGGCAGCTCGGATCAAGACGCACTATCCCGAGCTTGCGCGTGTCTACCCGGAGCTTCAGCTTCCGCCCGCGGTGGCGATGCGGGCGGTCCTTGCGCACGATTATGATCGGATCATCCCCGCGGTTGCTGATCAGACCGCCGATCAGGACATTCCCGCCGCAACCGTCGCCGCAGAAGAGGTGCTCCGCGCCCTGCTCGCCGAGCGGGATCGCCGCGATCGCTGAGCCGTCAGCCGTCCTCTGGCTTCGCAAGCGCGCGCTGCACGCTCGAGCGGGACACGCCAAGGATCCGCGCGATCTCGCGTTGGGCGAGCCCGTCGGCACTCATGCGCCGCGCCTGGTCGACCCGCTCCGGTGTCATCACGACGGGTCGGCCGCCGACCCGTCCTTGCGCTCGTGCGCGGGCGAGTCCGTCGAGCGTGTTCTGCCGGATCGTGTCCACGCGCAGCTGCGCGAAGACGGCCACGATCCCGAAGAGCGCTCGTCCCATGGGCGTCGTCGTGTCGATCTCCGGCTCGGTGAGCGAACGGATGTCGATCTCGCGCTCGCCGAGCTCGTTCAGGATCTCGATCAGGTGCTTCTCGGATCCGGCGATCCGGTCGAGCCGGTAGACGAGGAGCGTATCGCCGGGGCGCAGGTAGTCCAGACACGCGCGCCACTGCGGGCGGTCCTTCCTGCGACTCGATTCACCCCTGTCAGTGAAGACCCGGACCGCTCCGGCGGACTCCAACGCGTCGATCTGCATCCCCGGATCCTGATCGCGGGTGGAGACGCGCGCGTAGCCGACGAGCGCGCTCACTAGCGCCCCCGGCCGCGTGCCCACAACGCGCGCAGCGTCTCCGTGTCCAGCCCGAAGCCCTTGGCTGGACTCGCGGAGGGCTCCCGCATCGCCTTGCGGAAGACGGATTCGAGCGGCCGGGGGTCCGGCTCCCCGAACGGGTCGGCCGGCCCAGAGAGTCGCGAGGCCATGTTCCAGGCCTCAGGGTCGAGCTTCTCGAAGCGGAAGCGGTACAAGGACCGCTCCGAGACGTGCTCCATGAAGATCCGTGACGTGCGACCGTTGCCCTCGCGGAACGGGTGAGCGTGGTTGATGTAGGCGAAGACGCGGGCGCTCGTAGTCGCGAAGGCCTCGGGCTCGAGGGACGCCCAGTCGGTCTCTTCGACGACCCGGCGGGCATAGCCGACGTAGCGGCCGATGTGATCGGGCGGCGCGAACGCGCTCTTGCCCTTCTCCATCCCTACCGTGCGGTACTCGCCGGCCCACTCGTAGACGTTGCCGAACAGGTGCGCGTGGATCGCGCGCAGGTGCGCGCCGTCGTAGGTGCGCGGAATCTCCACCCTGCCGCGCTCGATCTCGCGCCTGCGACGGTAGGTCTCCTTGTACTCACGTGTGGCGAGCGCGAGCGCGTCTCGGATCCCCCACTCGTTCCGGAGGACGTGTCCGCCGGGCTCCCAGAGATACGCGTTCCACCGCTCGCGTTCGTCGCTCACCGGGGGCGACCGGCCGAGACACGCGCAGCTTTTGCCGCGCCCCGGCGATCGTACTCCTCGTCGTCGATCTCGCCCTTCTCCCAGGCGACCGCGTCAGCGACGTCCTCACGGTTCGGCTTCCAGCCCTCGAGCCACTCGCTCGCCCACGCCGCGGTGATCCCGTCGATCGTCTCCTCGTCCAAGCCCTCGAAGAGATCCGGGTAGAGCTTCACGAGGTCCAGTCCTTTGCCCACGATCCGCCGCCTTCCGGTCGGTTCCCTAAGCCCATGATACGGGGTGGCCCACAAAGGTACAAGGCTCGTTTTGGGCCACTGGCCTGAACGGGCCACGTTTCTGGGCCGAACGCCGGTGCGTGAGTGCCGGATCGGCCCGCCGGCGATCGGGGCGGCGTCACAGACACCCGTTTTCGGGCCACCCCCGACGCAAGACACCCCTCCGGAGGGCCCCGGAGGGGTGTTGCCGTTCATCCCTGAAAACCGACCGCTCTTGCTGCGTTCTAAGGCCCTGAAATCGACCCGGTAATGGTCTAAGGCGTGCCCGCGAGGTCCTTCCGCACGGCGGCGAGCGCCCTCAGCCGTGCGCTCCCTGCCGCCTCGTCATACGCAGCCAAGACATCGTCGAGACCGGGGGCTCCGACGCCGCCGGGACGCAGAGCGCCGGTCACCGTCTCCTTCGCGGCGGCCGAAAGCGTCTCCCAGGTCTCGGCGAGCTCCTTGCGGTGCGCGAGTGAGCGCACTTCATCGTCGGTCCCGAACATCAACACCGGCTCGCTGCAGCCGAGTATCTCGGCGATCCGGTTGATGGTGGTCATCCGCGGCGTGATCCGCTGGAGTTCGATGTCGCGGACGGTGGAGGTGGATATGCCGACCCGATCGGCGAGCTCGCGCGTGCCCCACCCGCGTGCGTCACGGCCGGCGCGAACGTTCCGGGCCAGCCGCTCGGGGCTGTACTGTTGCTTACGTGTCGTCATCGGGGCCTCTCTCATTGCGGGGCGATCATGTGCGGGTCGGTTCGCGGGTTCCAGACGGGCGTTGTCCTGTACTGCCAGTCCCACCGCCGAGCCGCAACGAAGTCCTTGCGGTTGGCGAGCAGCGAGATCTTCACGACGTCATGCGTCTTCGGTGCGTGGACGTAGTAGCCTCCACCGATGTACATGCCCACATGGTAGACCGTGGGATCGCCGAAGAACACGAGGTCGCCGGGCTGGAGCTGCGCGGCGGTCACCGGCGTTCCCCACTTCGCCTGCTCTTTCGAGACGCGCGGCGGCTGGAGGCCATGCTGCGTGTAGACGCGGACCATCAGCCCGGAACAGTCGAAGCAGTTGGGAAGCGCTCCGGGATGGTTCGCGGTCCCGTGTGCCCCGTCCATCGGACACTTGCCCGTCGCGCCCCAGTGGTACGGGGTGCCGAGGTAGGACAGGGCCGTCTCGACCGGCGAACCCGGTTCGATCACCACGCCGCTCTGCTTGAGCTTTGCGGCGATCTCCGGAGTCATCCCGACGCCGCCGCCTGCGCTCGAGGCTGCGGCGGCGAACGGGTCGTAGCGACCCTCTTCGTTCACGGACGCGAGCGAGCTCAGGTAGATCTCGGCCGCCTCGTTCTCGCGTCCCGCGAACATCGCACCAGACGGGAGGGGGAAATCAAGTGCGACGGTGCCCACGTCCGCGTACTCGGCCGAGACCACCACCGTCTCGGTCGGGGTCGTGGAGACCCGCGCCACGTCGTAGGTCACGTGCGCGAGGACCGCGCGCTCGACGGCTTTCAGGTCCGCACGGTCGAAGTCCTGGTCGCACTGGACGGCGGCGATCGCGACCAGATAGCGCCAGTCCGGCGCGCTCACCTGTATGTCGGTGAGCTCCCCGTTCTTGGCGGCTGCGTCAGCCTTGTCCTGAGCGGTACCGGCGACGCTGTTGCCGATCCGGCTCGCCATATCCAGATAATCCGAGATCACCGCGGGCATATCGGGCCGCCCGGCGCCGCCGAAGACGACACTCGGGACGGCTGAGGCGAGCGCTCCGAGGAGCAGTGCCCCTATCACCAGAACGCCGGCCACCACGCCCGCGACCTGAAAGGCGCAGCCCGCTGTCTTCTCCGGGTCGGAGGCGGCGCGTATGCCGAGCGAGACGGCTACGCGCTTGAGGATCGCGAGGGCGGCAGCTCCGACAGGCGCGGCCACCGCTACCGGCCTCCCCCGCCGCCGAAGATTCCGAGCTCGGCATCGGTGACCGTCACGCGCACTTCGGTGGAACGCGAGCCCACTTTCAGCCAGGCGCGAGCGCGCTGCTTGGCGGCGAGCAGGTCGGCTTCGCCTTCGGAGAGACCGTAGAGCGCACGGATCTCCTCGAGGTTCTTGCCGTCCGCACCGAAGATGATCTTGAAGCACGAGTCGTTCATGAGCGACTGACCGCTGCGCTTGACCTCGGGATCCAGGAAGTCACCGGCGTTGTGGGAAATGACGATCAGGCCCCCGCCGTACTTGCGGATCCTCTTGGAGAAGTTCCGCATCGTCTCGAGGGCTTGCGGGACGGCCGGATCGACGAGCAGATAGGCCTCGTCGACGGCGAGCATGATCGTCTGGCCGGTCGCCTCGTGTGCTGGACGGTTCTCCTGCACCTGTCGCCAAGCGGTGGTGAGCAAGTTGAAGTACTGTGCCCGGCGGGTGGCCTCATCGGCCTCCTGGAGTTCGTGCGTGTCGAGCACCACGAAGTCCGCCTCGAGGCGCACGTTCGTGTGTCCGTTCCACAAGACCGCGCCGGCCCCCTCGCCCGCGGAGCGCAGGAGTGCCCGGAGCTCGGTCAGTGTCGCCCGCCGGCCTGGCTCGGGTTCAGCCTCGGCGGCGGCCCCGACGAGCTCGTAGAGGTCGTACATCGTGGGGTAGTCTTCCGGGTTGAGTGATGCCGGGTCCGTGTCCCACGTGATCCCCCGGGCACGGTAGACCGCCTCGAGCGCCGCCTCGAGCTCCGCCATCGCGAGGCCTGAGAGGTCCTGGACGGCAAGCTTGATGAACGTGCGGAACATCTGGATCTGGCGAGCGAGCGCCGAGGACTTACCCTCATCCTCGTCGTCGCCGGCGAGCGCGTCCGCGATCTCAAGCGGGTTGATGATCGTCTGGCCGCCACCCGCGTTGACCCACTGGCCGCCGAGCGCGAGGCACATATCGCGGTACTCGCGCTCCGGGTCGATGACGATGACCTTGGTGCCGGTCGCCCACTCGTTCAGGAGGATCTTCTTGACGGCGGTGGACTTACCCATGCCCGGCGCTCCGAGCACGGTCCAGTTGGAGTTGGTGCGGTCCCCTCCCCGCTTCCACAGATCGAGGATCACCACTCCGCCCATGCCATCCCGGCCGAGTGCCAGGCCTTCATCGTCGTTGATGCCGGAGTTCACGAACGGCAGTCCGCCCGCGAGCGTGGAGGCAGGGATGACCTTGCCGGCGAAGTCGCTCACAGCCGGATCGGTGTAGCCGTAGGGGCCGGTGTGCAGAACGCCGCCCTCTTGGAGAAACGCGAGCTTGCGCGCGGTGAGCTGCTGGCCGGCGAGTGCGCCGATCACCTGGTTCGTGCGGTACTCGAGCTCGCGGTCGTTCGCGGCGTAGACGAGGATCGTGAGCGTCGTGCGGAACACCGTCTCGCGCTCGGCGTCGAGCCGGTGCATGAGTGCTTGCGCCTCATCCAGCGCACGCCGGGCCCGCATGGCCGAGAGGGCGTCCTTGCGGTCTGTCTCGGCCTCGGTCGCCCATTGCACGATCGACTTGTTGAGGTTGTCGATGAGCTCGGCCGGGTTGTACGGGGCGGCGTGGACGTTGACCACGACGCCGTCGAGCGTCGAGAGGCGCGAGAGCCACCCCGCCGCCACCTTGGGCGGGTAGCTGGTGACCGCGAGGACCGTGGCGACGTACTCCCCCCACTGGAGGTTCGTCCGGAAGAACTCTACGCCGGAGGGCGCGATCGATTCGATCACGCGGCTCTTGCGCGTGACCTGCGCGTCTGCCGTCTTCTTCGCCATCACTCAGACCTCCTCAAGCATGGGCGCGATCGAGAGCTCGAGCGCGGAGGGCAGCATGGCCGCCTGCCGTGGCATCGCGTAGAGCATCAGCGCGCGGTGGAGCTCGTCGTAGGCGCATAGGCGCGCGTCCACTCCCCCGCCGGCCAGGCGCTCGGCGAAGTGCGCTGCACGCTCGCGCAGGCGGGAAAGCGCGTGACCGTCGGCCGCGGGCGGTTCGGAGATCACGAGGTAGTACTGCCGTTCCACGCACGCGCCCTCTCGCACGAGGCGTGTCGCCTCGTTCATGGCGCTCTTCAAGACAAGTCGCTTCTTGGGGTCGGTCTCTCCCGTCAGGCGGTTCTCGAGACGCATCATGTACCGCTCCATATCCGCTGTCCGCGGCATGATCACGAGTGAGAAGCCACCCTGCTCGGCGTTGTACGCCTCTTGGTATGCCGTGATGAGGCGTTTGCGGTCGGCGTCTCCGAGCAGCGCAAGGTCTGACGGGCTCACGCGCAGGAGCGCGGTGAGCGCACCGCCGGTGAGCTCTATGTGATCGTCTCGCACGTCCTCGACCGGCAACCAGTCGGCGACCGACGGGATCGCCGGCACGGTAGCGGCAGCGGGTGTCGTCTTCGTCTTCGCCATGACTCAGAGCTCCTTGCTCGTGTAGATGTAGCGCCGCGGGCGCGTGTTGAACGCTCGCAGGCGGCGGATGAAATCGAGAACGGATGTTCCATTGTTCTTCGTGACCGTCGCCCACGTCGCGAAGATGACGAGGGCGGCGGAGCCGAACGCGAGCGGGATCGCTACCGGCAACAGCAGCACGAGGAGCACGACGGCGACGCCGGCCGCGACATAGATGTACGGGCGCTCACGCGCCCCGATGCCCGGCAGGAGCTGTCTGCCCATCGCCTCGCGACCGGGGATGATGTATGTGTGGTCGTCCAAAGGTTCCTCCTACCAGCTGGTGGTGTAGCCGTAGTACCGCGCGATCGCCATGATCAGCCCGGTGAGCGACACGAGCACCGCAGCGGCGGCGAGCGTGCGGCCGAGCCTCCGCTTGAGCCGTGGCGTGTCGCTGCCGTCGGTGTCCCCCAGGATCTCGATGCCTGTCCAGACGGCGCGCGCTACGAGTGCGACCGTCGCGAGACTCAAGACGACCGCTGCCATGCGATTGATGAGTACGACTGCCTGCATCGCTTACCGCCCCGCCGCGACCTGGACCGCCGTAGCAGCGGCGTGCGTGAGCACCTGTCCGGTCCCGGTCGGTTGGCCCTGGTGCATTATCGAAGCGAAGAAGCGGGGGGCCTTGATGGTCACGGCCAGAAGCGCGAGCTGGATGATGAACGTGCCGATGCCGCGCGCGCCAGCGGGCCAGGTAGCGGGCAGCGACGTGATGAGGGCTTGGTTTATGAATGCGTAGATACACAGTCGCAAGAGGAACACTTGGAGGACCTGCGTGAAGGTCAACAGAAGCAGGTTGCGTACCCACGCGCTCCACATCGAGCGGTCCGCGCTTGCGTAGTTGACGGCGAAGACCGGGCCGGCGACGCACATCAGCGCGAGCTCGATGGAACGCTTCGCGACCTGGAAGACGACGACGCCCATCATCACCACGACGATCGTGAGGAAGACGGTCGACCATACCGTCACCTGATTCGCGTAGATTCCTCCACTCATCGAGGCGAGGCCTTGTGTCTTAAACCAATTGAGCGCACTGGCGACTTCCTGTGAACCTACCGTGACTGTAGGATTCACGTTCATCAGGTCGGCCGTCATGGCCGCACCCACGGCGATCGCCTGCCGCACGAGGATCGGGATCGCCCAGATAGCTGCGGTGGCCGTCGCTCCCCGGATCACGAAACTCGACAAAGGCACCTCGTCTTCGACGCCGGCGCCGTACATCATCACGCCTTTATACAGCATCATCAGGATGAGCGCGGCCGTCGCGAAGATCTGAACGTAGAGGGTCGAGCGCGTGATCGCCTCCCACTCCAGGATCGCCGTGGAGAAGTCCGCTACGGTGATCAGCAGTGGCGTGAAGACGTCCACAAACCCATTTAGGAGATCGGCGAGGAGTTGCAGGGCCCACTCAGTAATGACGTTCACAGCGACGGCTCCCGTCTGTTCTCAGCCCGTCTCGGCCTGTCTACTGGAAGTAGCTCGCGACCGCCGTCAGCAGACCGGAGACCGACAGCGCGACCGCGAAGATCACGGCAGCTCCTTTGAGCTTGCGGTTGAGCGCCGCCTTCTCGTGTTCGTCGCCCGCGAGCATGCTGCGGACGAAGAGCCACAGCATCACGATCGTCGCGATGATCGCGAGCATGCCGGTGATGATCGTCGTCGCGTCCTGGATCAGCGCCTTGGTGCCGGTGACGAGCTTGGTACCCTCGAGGCTTTGCGCGTACGCCGCGGCCGGCCAGCCGGTCGCGATCGCGGTCACCAGTGCGGTCTTCGAGATCCTGCGCATCTTCTACCTTCCTTCTCTCTCGGCTCGCGGCTGTCCCGCGCGCTCGACTGGTCTCTACACGGACCTTGTCCGTGACCTGTCCTCTTTCTGGTCTTTCTTCTTCACAGGGAGCCATACCGGCGGGAGCTCGAGCGGATAGCGCGGGACGGCCGCCTCCCGGTCTCGCAGTATGGTCGCCGTGGTGCGGGGGTCGGAGAGTCCGAGATCCTTGTTCGCCCGCAGAAGCGAGAGATCCGGCGCGGGGAACACGGCGGGGAGTTGCCGGGTGCGGATCACGATCGCGCCATCGACCGGATCCCACCGGCGGATCTCGTCTGCCATGAGCAGGGGCCGGCCGGCGAGAGATTCATTACGGGAGGAGGAGGCGCCACGGTTCGGGTCCAGTGGGGAGAGCAGGTCCACCCGCTGGGAGACGCCGCCGCTCGTCGTCTGGATCGTGTAGCGGCCGAGCATCTTCTCGAGCATTTCCGCTGTCGGGGGGTGTGACGTCGAGAGGTAGATCCATGTGTGGCAGTTTCCGAGGATCGTCCCGGAGCCCTTTTGGTAGAGCGCTTCGATCTGGTCGATGCCCTGGATCGCGAGGATGAAGCGGATGCCACGGCCACGGGCGACGGTCAGCATCTGCGCGAAACCGGGTATCGCGGGGATGTTGCCGAACTCATCGAGGATGAAGCTCACGCGGCGTTCGAGACGGCCGCCGCGTTCGTTGGCGACCTCGATGAGCGTCTGGTAGAGCTGGCGGACGTAGATCGATGCGAGCACGTTGTAGACCTCGCGCTCGTCGGGAATCACGAGGAAGACGGCGGTCGGTCGGTCGGCCACGGCCCGCATATCATGGCGCGGCCGGGCCCCTGCGCCGCCGGTCACCGCCGCGATGTTGGGATCCGCGAAGATCTGGAGTGAGGCGAGCGCGGATGTGAAGATCGAGGCCTGCGTACGCTCGCTCGCGATGCCGGCGGTGAGCCACGCGGCCGCGGCGGGGTGTGTCGTCGGCAGGGTGTCCATGAGATCGGTGAGCGGGATCCGGTCACGTAGCGGCGACTCCGGGTCGGCTACGGGACGGCCGAGCCGGCCGAGCATCGTGTACACGCCGTACAGGTGCTTCTCGGCGTCCCTCGGCGCTTCGAGCGCGACGTAGAGCGAGACCGCCGTGATCGCGCCGGCGGCAGTCGTCGTCCAGAACGAATCGCTCGTCTTCGGTTGTGAGGCGGCCACGAGCGCCGTGGCGATCTCCTGCGCGGTGAGGGACGCGGTCGCCGTGTCGCCCGCAAGCGCGGCGTCAACGACCTTGTGAAGCGGGTTCCACGCATGGGACTTCGCGGGCTCCCGGAAGTTCATGGCCACGACGTCGTAGCCACGGGCCTCGAGGTAGGGCTTGCAGGACAAGTAGAGCTCGCCCTTGGGGTCGGCGAGCACCATCGAGTCGCCCGAGCGGCCGCACGCGTAGATCGTCTGGAAGATCGTGCGCCGGGTCTTCCCGGAACCCGTCGTGCCGAGGATGAGCGTGTGGGTGTCGTCAGTCGCCAGGCAGTACCGCTCCCGGCCGGCGTCGCGCTCCACGCCGAGCACCACCCCACCGGCGGGTGGATCGCCGGCAGCCGGGTCCCACACCGTCACGGAGTCCCGGCGTTCCTTGTCGGTCTGGAAGCGCGCGGATCCGTACTCGCTCGCACCGGCAGACGGCGGGCCGTACTTGCCCGCGCCGACCTTCTGCCGACTCAGTAGCATCGGGGATCCGGCGAACCAGGCCACGATGGCGGCCACGACCATCGCCACCAGGGTGACGATGCGCAGGCGCTCGTCGGTGAGCGCGATCTTCCATGCGTCGACAAACGGCGCGCGCCACCACGCTACGAATGGCGCGGCGAGTCCGGCGGGCGGCGTGTTCTTGAGGTAGTACATGAGTGAGACCGCGCGCGGCACGGCAACCGCGGCAAGCGCGAGCCCCGCTACCCGGATCGCGGTCCGTCTGATCTTCCCCGTACCGCTCATCGTTCGCGCCCTCTCGGGCGGTCGAGCCCGGTGAGCGCGCTCGAGTAGAGCCACGCCGTCAAAGGCGCGGCGTCTCCAGTGTTGCAGAAAGCGGTGAGCTCACGGTTGAACGCGGGGATCGCTTGCTCCGGGATCGAGAGCATCCCGGCGCCGGAGGAGAGCAGCAGATGATTCGCTGCCAGAAGCGCGGTCCGCTTGTTGCCGTCCCAGAACAGCTGCGCGCGCATCGCGCGGGTGGCGAACGTGATCGCCCGTTCGGTCGCAGGGCCGGCGAGTGCGAAGACCTCCTCGATCGTGCGGGTGGCGGGTGGGGCCGGTCGCCAGTCTGTCCCCGAGATCCCGATCGCCCCGTCGCGCCACTGCCCCGGCTCGAGACTCAGGCCGTGCGCCACGCGGGCGTTGATCCCCCGCACGAGCTCCGGGCCGAACGGCTCATCGAGTGCAGACAGCATATAGCGCCAGGCTTCTCGGAGATTGAGCACGACGGCGACGTCGTCGGTCGTAAGGCCGGAGGGCACGGCACCGTCCAGGATCGACTGCGTATCAGGGAACGTGACGTTGCAGCCCTCCAGGCGCGCGCCTCGCCACACCTGTTGCGCGAGCAGCTTGCGCGCGAGGAAGACGCTCTCTTCCCGCGTCATGTGGTATCGGTCCTGCATCGTCACTGCCCCCCGCTCGCTCCCCTTGCAGGGCTTACGTTTGATAGTATGCTATCATACTCTCGCGCCTTCGGTCACGGGAGGGATATGAAATGGTGCGTCATCGAACCCTGGATCTCGAGCACACAGAAGGCCGCGATTCACGCTTCCCTGGTGAGCTCGTCTTCGGCGTAGAGCGTTCCGCGCTCGAGAGCGCGGCCCCCGGATCCCCCCTCACGGACTATATCGCCTCCATAGACTCGGCTAATGCGGCCTACTTCTTGACCGTCACTCCGACCCGCGACCCGGGACGCTACCGGCCTACGCGCGCGGTCGTGACCGGCCTCATCGTCGGCGACGAGTCCGCGTACGTCTACAGCTTCGCCGCGGAAAGCGGCGTACGCACTACACGCGGCGAGCTCGCGGGTGGGTTCGGCCTCGAGGCTCGGCGGGATCTCCCACTGCTCACCGGCCACGAGGTCGATGCCTTGCTCGGGCGTGAGCCCGTGCGCGTCGTCGCTCCGGAGCTCGAGCCGGCCGAGGTCGATGTGTGGCCGGTCTCACGTGAGTTCCTAGAGCAGCACACCGAGCTCTTCGCGCCGCTGCTGCGCGCGAGTGACGCTCTCCAGTTCGCGTTCACCGGACCTACCGATGCCCACACCGCCGTCGCCGCCGCGGAGGTCACACGCGGCGTCTGGGCGGTCGCAGGACCGAACGACGTTCCCGTGATGGTCCCGGCACGCAGCCCCTTCGGTGCGATCGAGGCGTACCGGGCCGAGGTCGATGCCCGGCGTCTCCCCTCTCGCGATGCGTTCCAGGCTATCGCGGATGAGGGCTACACGTTCGAGGGCGCGGGGCGCATGGCGCTCGGCGTGGTCGATCGTGATGCCGCGCTCCCCCACCAGCGTGAAGTCGTGTACGTGGCCGGCCCCTACAAGGCCCCCGATGTTGCGGGGATCCGCGAGAACATCGAGACCGCTGAGCTCGGCGGGTGCGCACTCATGCGCCAAGGCTACGATGTGGTGGTCCCGCACACGCAGTCTCGCATCGACGGGCGCGGTGAGTTCGACGATCCCCGGTGGGTGAGCGCGACGATGAACCTCATGGAGCGTTGCGACGCTATCGCGGTGCTGCCGGGCTGGGAGCACTCGGCCGGGACACGCGCGGAGATCGAGCGAGCAATCGAGCTCGGCAAGCCGGTCCGGCCTTTGGGCGCGATGCTCGACGGGCCCGTTCCGGCCCGTTTGTATATGTCTCGTGAGTCACAAGACGCTCTCTCCGGTCGGATCTCAAGAGGCCTGTCTGCGGAGGCCGACACGCGGTCGGCTTATCGCGTCTACGAGTCGATCGACGGCGAGCTCGTACCGTTCACCCCACAGCCTGCGAGCATCTACGCTCGTGCGGTGGCCACACTCGGCCGCGAGGCCGCAGACCGGGTCGCAGAGACCGCCCGGGCGGCCTACGAAGCGCGGTCCGACCGATGAGCTCTCTCACCACCCTTTCTGTGACAACCCCAGTATCTTGGTGCTTGCCCGCATTCCGGGTGCGCTATATGGTGTTCCAAAGCGAGAGGGGGTGTTCCGAGGCTCACACGCAGGTAGGCGGATCGTCCTGATCCGCTGAACACAACGAAAGAAGCGCCTTGCCGGGCGCTTCACTTCAGGAAAGATATGCGGTTCGTCTAGCGAGGACGTACCCGTATCTTAGGTGAGTATGGCCCGAAACGTCAAGCAGTGGCGGTTTTGGACCCTTCACTCCCACTCCTGGAGCCCATTTCGTTGGGCCTTCGCGCGCGCCGACGTGACCAAGAAGACGACACGAGATCCCATGTCGCGCACGGTCGGCATTGCAGCCTCGGCGTATCCCGGAGCGCGGACACATATCGACATAGAGGTTGAGATCACCCGGAGGCCGACTCCGGGGCCGTTCCTAGATGTGACGGGCACACCACACGATACGCGGGACCGCTGCTGCTCTCCTATGTAGTCTTGAGGGAGCCTTGTTTCGTTCTCGCCGTGTTAGACGCACGGATGCTGGCAAGGATCCCGATAACAGGCGCTTTGCCCCTTCGCTGTCCTGATCCGGTGCGCTCCTGCCGGGTTGGGAGGGGGGTTGTCCTAGTGGGCTCAGGCAGCACATAGGCACGCCCTGTCGTTACGTCGAGACAGGAATGGACAACCGTGTGGATCCCCTCACACCGCATGAAGACCGCGTACCCGGATACCCTCCGTCGGACGTGACACATGCGCTCTCTTTGGGCCCCCAAAGGGCCTAAAGGGGGCGCACTGTCTCCGCCCCCCGAACGTGTCCCTTGTCGTCCGTGACTTTCACGGGGCGGAGATGCTCTTGACCTTGCTCTTGACCTTCCGCTTGATGAATAAAAGAAAGCGAGCCGTCCACATCGCGGGTGAGGGGCCGGAAGTAGTCGTTTGATCGTAAAGAGTCTGTCTTCGATCAGAGTCGTTGATACGTACGGCCCCGAACGTTCTTCGCGTTGTGGGCGGGTCGTGCTCTTGATCTCTTTACGAGTCGAAGAGACTCTTCTGATCGTGTCTCGTGAGCTCCATCTTGGTGGCCTTCTGGAACGGTTCATGTACGAATGCGGGAAGATCGGCCTTCTTGCCGTCTTCGAGGAGATCCTTGATCGAGAGGATCTGGATCTTCGGGTAGTTGCGGTTCCATACTTCCGAGTGCCAGAAGCCCGCTTCTGCGGCTTCTTGTCTCATCGGACGTGACGGTTCCTCGAGGGTGATGAAGAGTCCGAGCGGCGCTTTCTCGCGCTCGAGGGTGCCTTTGAGATCCCGGATCATCGAAGCGTTCACTCCCCCGCTCTTCACACTCACGATCACTCGCTCGCGCTTCCCGCCGGCATCGGTGAACCCGATCACACCGTCGATGCCAGCATCAGCGCCCTTCTTCTTCTGACCGCCGACAGGCTGCGCTCCGACGAGTGAGAGCGCCCACCACTGGAACTGATAGCGGCCGTCTCGTGGATCCTCTGCGAGTGCCTTGGCCCCGATCACTTCTGTGGGCTGTCCGACGACTTCCACATCATCAAGACCGAAGGTGTCCAGGAGACGAGCTCGCATGACCGCGATCGAGAGGTAGGTGACGTCGATCCCGATCCAGCGCCGGCCGAGCTTCTCAGCTGCCACGAGCGCGGTCCCGCACCCGCAGAACGGATCGAGGACCACGTCGCCGGGATTCGACGAGGCCTCGAGGATCCGCTCGAGAAGCGCGACCGGCTTCTGTGTTGGGTAGCCGAGACGCTCTCTTGCTTGAGAGTTGATGGGAGGGAGATCGTCCCACACGTTACTAATGAGCGTGCCGGGCATCTCGTCGAGGTAGCGCTTCAGTCGTGGTCGCTTGTCTTTGCTGTCCGGGTACCAGATTCGCCCTTCGGCATCCAGGCGCTCCATGGTTGTGAGCTCGTAGCGCCAACCCATGGTTGGACTCGCGTGGCCCTTCCACTCATACATCATATTCGGCCGAGGGCTCGGACTAGTCATGTCACTAAGCGTGTACCGCCGCCCATCTGGCTCTTGATAGCTGTACTTTGAGCGGATGTGTTCCTCAGAGTGAGGGAGATACTGCCGGTTCCATGTGTACTCGGCGCGATTATCCCGCACGTAGTAGAGCAGCGTGTCGGAGACCGCGGACCAATCCTTTGAGTCCGAATGGACATTAGTCCGGCGCCACGTGATATCGGATCGGAAGTTCTCAGGCCCAAAGATCGCGTCGAGAACGACCTTCAAGTAGTGACTCGCTGTCGGGTCGCAGTGGAGGTAGAGCGATCCGGTGGGCTTGAGTACTCGGTGGAGCTCCACGAGCCGCACGGTCATTTCGGTGAGGTACGCCATCATCTGGTTCGTGCCGATGCCGTGCCGGAGCGCGTCGACGATCGTCGAGACCGAGTCCGGGACACGCCCGCCGTTGGCGGCCGTGTTCGTCAGGTACTCATACTGCCGCTCGGCATCCGGTCCCCAGTGCCAGGTGTCCTCGAACGCGATGAGCTGCGCGTCGCTCTTGTTACCGGACTCATCACGGAAGATCACGTTGTAGTCGCGGTTGGAGTTGAAGGGCGGATCGAGGTAGACGAGGTCGACCGAGGCGTCCGGGATATAGTCCCGGAGGATGTTCAGGTTGTCGCCGTAGTAGAGGCGGTTGGTGAGCTCGTCGGTCATGTGGTCCTCTCCCCTCGGCGGGCCTGTTAGACAGTCTACTCGAGACCCAGACGGCCGTCGCCGGGCCGGTGGTTGCTCTTGCGGTTTGTGGTAGCGTTTGGTATCATGAGGACAGGACGGATCCTGGTGTGAGGACGGAATCATGGGCGAACTTCGTGAGAGATCACTTGCCGGCGGGTGGCGTCTGGTCACCGGCCGCTATGGCTCGTCGCCGGTCTTTGTGAGTCCGGAGGGCGACGCTTATACGACCGAGGACTCGATCCCAGCGGCTGATGTGGCGGCGCTTCTCGGCGTCTCCTCGACACGAGTGCGTCAGCTCAGGGGTGCCGGCCGGTTCGAGGCCTTCCCGAGCAAGAACAGCTACGAAATCCTGGTAGCGTCGATCATCAAATACATGAACGAGGGCACCGCCTCGATCCTCGCCCGCGAGGAGTCCGCTCCGTACTCCGTCGCTTCGCAGGGCGGGTACCGTATCGTCAGCGAAGAGGACGGATCGGTGCGCGTGACGACACCCTTCGGCCCAGTGAGTGGAGTGCTCGGCGAGTATTTCGACACACCGGAGGACGCGGAGGACGCGATCAAAGAGGCGATCAAAGACGGTTTCCCCGATCTGCCGATAGTCGGTGGTTCGCGGTGACTGAGGTAGAGATTCCTTGGCCGCTTCACCAGGGCTCTGCGCCGGACGCCGCTACCGAGGCCACGATCCGGGCGCGCGTCGCACGGGCATCGGCGGTGCGGACGATCTCGCGCATGTGTGAGAGCTACGGCATCTTAGCTGACGCGGAGTGCCGTGAGGGGATCGAAGAGCTCGTCGAACACATCACCGACGCGGTCGTAGCCGAGCTCGACGCCCGGCAAGCGTGTCAGGGGCACGATGTAGTGTGGTCCGCTGAGGGCGGTCTGGAGATCGGTGAGGAGAGGATAGGGTCATGAATCAAGTCGGGCTGATCGGTAATCTCGTGAAAGACGCGGAGCTCAAAGCCCTGCCTGGTACCGATGGGCGCATGGTGCTCGAATTCACGGTGGCATGGGACGAGCGCTACAAGACCGCCGAAGGCGGGTGGGATGAGCGCCCGCAGTATGTCGATTGTTCAGTCTATGGGCCGTACGGAGAGAAGCTCGCGCCGTACATGACCAAGGGTCTACGCGTGGGCGTGGAAGCACGGTTGAAGCACCGCACCTGGAAGAGCGACGACGGCGCGACGCACTCGAAGCACAGCCTCGAGGTCTACCATATAGACCTCCTGAGCGCGAAGAACGACAAGCCGGAGCTTGACGAGGATGAGTGATTCGCTCCACAAGATCCAGGGCGACGCGATCGAGCAGGCGGTCGGGGAGATCCGTGGGTGGGCGCATCTGTTCGACACCCGCGCCGGCCGGGGTGAGGGTGCGAGCCCGGAGGACCTGCGGGCGATGGCGGATGAGTGGTTCCGCAAGGTCGCGCTCGAGCTCGAGATAGCCGCGGCGGGCGGACTTGAGGCCTTCCGTGCCCGCGGGCTCGTACGATAAGCTTCATCCACGCTCCTTCGTCTCTGTGGTAAGAACGGAAGAGCGAGAAGGCCCCCGCCTCGGCGGGGGCCTTCGTCGTTCGGGTCACGGCGCGGAGGGGTCGCGCCGCCCAGGGGGTGTGATCGTAGCGGATGGACCTTACGCAGAGTTCAACGCGTTCTAAACCGGCGGTGAACGCAGGTGTCATGGCGGGAACGGCGTATCTCACAGGCAGCGAGCACCCCGTCCCTCTCTTGTATGCACTTACGCTTTGTGGTATCCTTGGGGCACCACAGAGACGAGGCACCAAGGCGGTGCCGGAAGAAAGGACCGCGGCACAATGAGTGAGCCAAACGTCTACAAGATGTGGGTCAGAGACGATCGCAGCAGCTGGAGCACCGTCGTGTTCGCGTGTTCGGCCGACGAGGCGGAGCGGGCCGGACGCGAGATCGAAGAGGCCAAGTGGGGCCGGCCGATCCTCGAGGTCTGGGGGATCGAGGCCGGCGGTGGCTACACGGCGCCGGGGATGATTGACGCATTCACGCGGGCGTGTGCCGAGCACGGACGACCCTTCCCGTGGCCGGCGGCGGACCGTCCGGTGACGAACTGACAAGGAGGCGGAGAGATCGTGGACCTCGATACTGCGAAACGCTTACGGCAGGAGATCGTGGACTTCGGGATTCGGGTACACCGGGGGGCTATGACCGACCACCAGCTCGCGACCTATCAGCGCGCGCGGCGCTCGAGCCGCGACGCGATGCGGCACATCAACGATGTGCGCGCAATGGCCGGGCGGTCGCTCGGTGGTGTGGAGCACCTTGCAGACAACCACGTGATCGACGACGGGGACGCCAGAGTGCTCGCAGCGGCGCATCACACGGTGCAGCTGATCGCCTCCGAGCTCGGCGTCTGGGCGTTGCGGTAATCCGTCGGGCCTCTCCCTTGTTGGATCTCCAGACGGCTCCCGGACCCGGGAGCCGTCGTTTTCCCCAGAAAGCGCACAGGCTCGGCTCGAAAACGGGTTCACCTAATGCGCCCTAAGGCCCGAAGGCGACCTCGAGCGATGGTCGGGTAGGGAGCGCGACCTGCGGTTTTGTGACTACCGGCGCGTGAGGTCAGCGCGGCTCGTTGTCGGCCCGGCGCTTGCCACTCGCGCGCAGCGGTCTTAAGAAGCGGCCGATGAGGCCGAGGACGGGGAGCGATACGAAGACGAGCGCGCCCTCGACGCTATCCTTGAAGAAGAAGGCGCAGGCCGCCAACATAAGACAACCGCCGAACAAGATCATAGATCCGACGGAGCCGCGGCGCTCCGCGGCGATCTCGGCGGCCACGTAAAGATCCTGCCGGTGGGACTCATCAGATGAGAAGGCGTCTTCCCAGGAGAGGATGCGTTCCTGCACGGGCTCGGGGTACGCAGCAAGATCATCGGGGGCAGGGAGCCGGCCGGACCACATCGAAGCGCATGTGATCGTGCTGCTAAGAAGTGCGACTGCGGCGGCCGGCTGGATCCGGCCGGCCTCGAGATCATCGACGATCTCGGCGATCGCCTCTTCGGCTAGGACGCTAGGCGCTTCGCCACAATCATCTTCAAGCGGCGTGCCCTCTGGTTCCGTCGCGCCTGCAGCGCCCACATCAGGCTCTCCCGTCGCGCCTCCGATAGCCGCTCCTTGTCGTCGAACCCGAAGTCCGGTATCAGGCAGCTCGTCATCTGTGCGTGCGTCATCCTCGTGTGCCCCTCGGTGAGAGTGCGCATCAGCCACGTCCTTCTTCCTTCTCGACGGCGTTTCGCGTTCCTAAGAGAGCCCTACCGCGCGTCCCTGAGTGATCCTATCTGTGGTGATGGTACCACTACGGGCCCGTGTCTACTCCCGGGCCCGCGCCACGAGGCGCGGGCAGACTGTCACCGGATCCCGCCTCCCGGTCGCACCGGCTGTCCGGGCAGGTTTGCCGGCCAGCCTCGGCGGTCGGTCAGAATGACCGCCGCGCGACACTAAAGCGGGACCGGGGGGCAAGGGCGCACCCCAGAGCCGCCGCAGCGCGCGGCGGCGGGTCACCGCGCCGATCCGGCGCGGGAAGAGCAGACCGCAGGGGCGCTCGCGCCCCTGCAACCCCTTCGCCTTGAGGCGCGATGGTGCCCGGTCGGGGCAGCATCCGTCAAGCCGCGCACACACGCTACCGGGCTGCAACCGAAAAGAGCACGTGACCTGCGGTTTCTTTACCGTTCCCCCTTGCTACCCCTTACGGTTTGTGGTAGACTCGAGGTACCACAGAGACGGGCACCGGACAGGTGCCGGAAGAAAGGGAGCGAGTCATGAGTAAGAACACAGAACAGATCCAGCCGCTGGTGCAGTCGGCGACGATGCCGGTGAGCATCTTGCCGATCGAGCTGATCGACCCCGACCCGGAGCAGCCGCGTCAGGGTGAGCGGGATGTGTCGGACTTGGCGCGGAACATGGCCCGCGCCGGCCAGCTTCATGCGGTCGCCGTGCGTTCCACGGAAGACGGTCGGTATCGGCTGGTCTTCGGCGAAGGCCGGCTTCTTGCGGCGAGGTCGCTTGAGTGGGAAGGTCTCGCCGCGTACGTCCTCGATGGCTTGAGTGCGGCGGAGGTTGCCGCGATCCAGCTTGCGGAGAACATGCAGCGGCACGACTTGACGGGTGCGGAGGCCGCGAACGGCGTACAGCGTGTGCTCGACCTGGGCGGGTCGGTGGAGCTCGCGGCCAACGCGACCGCCACCGAGGCAGAGGTCATTCAGCGTGCGCACACAGCCCGTCAGCAGATCGGTGAGGCCGCACCGACGACCCTCACGCTCGAACAGTACGGCGCACTTGACGAGTTCGCCGACGACCGCAAGGCCGTGGCCGCTCTCACGAAAGCGGCCGCAGAAGGCCAGTTCGCCTACAAGGCCGCCGAGATCCGGCACCGCCGCACGGTGGCGGCGCGAAAGGCCGTCACGAAGGGCGAGCTTGAGGCGGCGGGCATTCCGATCGTCAAGTACGACTACATGGGGCCGAACAAGCCGCTTGCGTGGATCGGCGTGAACGCGGACGAGCACGCCTCGTGTCCAGGGCACGCCGCGTGGATCGACCGCGAGGGCTTCGCCGGGTATGTCTGCACGCAGCCGCACCTGCACGGTCACGGGCAGAGCCCGGAAGAGACAGCGGAGCGCGAGGCCGAGAAGGCACGCCGCGCCGAGAGTGCCGCGCTGCTCGCCGAGCAGTACGAGATCGCCACGCCGCTCCGGCTGGAATGGCTCGCCGGATACGTGGCGGGCGGGACGTTCACCGCACCTGCGATGAATGCTCTTTACGGTCACGTGTGGGACGGCGGGATCCGCAGCGGCGACGACCAGTCGGCCGAGGCCTTCCGCGAGGTCGTGCTGCGCCACACGAAGAGCCGCGAGAAGCGGTTCGTGGGCCAGGTGCTCGTGGACTGTGAGTGCGACCTGCGCGGAGCGCTCCGGGACGTATGGCGGCTGAGCGAGGCCGAGACGGCGCAGACGCTCAACTACTTCCGACTGCTCAAGACGCTCGGCTACAAGCCCACCGAAGGCGACACCGCGTTGCGCGAGGCGCTGAACGAGCGTCTCGCCGCGCGGAGCGAGACGGCGGCGTAATCCCATCCCCCCTGCCCCGGCGCGGCAACCTCCCTCCGCGCCGGGGCTCCTTAGGAAAGGACGGCACCATGAGTGCGTACGTTGTAGAACCCCGGACGATCTGCGGACTGCTCGCGCTCGCCGCGCCGGAGCGTGGCGGCGCGTTCGTCTGGGCGGGACCGGCAGGCGAGCCGTACTGCGTCGGCGATAGCGCGTCTGCCGCCGATACGCTGCTCGCGCGGCACTTCACCCACGAGGAACTCGGCGCGGAGCTCCTGCGGGTGTGCCGGGCGTCGGTCGCCGCGCGATACGCGACCGAGGATCCCGATGACCCCGGCCTGCCGGGGAGCCGCGTCACGCCCGATGCGTTCCGCTTCACCCCGGTGCTTCTCGCGCCGATCGAGGGTCTGCGGCTGGCCGAGGAGTACGAGGCACAGGCCGCATGCGTGAGCTCCTACCATACGTCGATTGCGTGCACGTTCGTCGGCGCGCTGCGCCGCGTGCTCGTCAGGCGGATCCCGAACTTCGAGCTTCTTGATCCGCCGCACCTTCCGATCGTGCGGCAGATGTTCCGGGCAGCGGCGGGGCGGCGTCTCTACGACGCGCTCGCGCCGTTGTTCGTGGATCCCGACGAGCCGGTCAGCGGCGGTGACGTGGTGGAGCTCGTGGGGTGGGTTCTTGAAACCGAGCGGGCGCGGCTTGCATCGCAACTCGGAACCGAGCCGACAGCGCTCCCCGTCTGACCCCTCTCCCCTGCCGATGGTTGCGACGGCCCCCGGATCCGGGGGCCGTCTCCCGTTTCACCGGCCGGCCGCGTCACGCGGCCGGCGCAAGCCCCGGTCTTCACCGCGCCACGGGGCGCGGACAGGGCGCGTGCGGTCCGACACCGCAGCACCGGGCGCGCCGGCAGGTGTGCCGGGCGCCCTCGGCGGTCGGTCTGAATGACCGCCGTGCTGCCCGTGCCGGGCCGCATAAGAAGCCCCGGACGCCGCGTGTCTCGCGGCGTGACGGACCGCGCCGATCCGGCGCGGGAAGGACAGACCCAGACCGCAGGGGCGCTCGCGCGCCCCTGCAACCCCTTCGCATTGAGGCGCGATGATGCCCGGCGGGGCTGCCACCGTCAAGCCGCGCACACACGCTACCGGGCTGCGACGCAAACAGCGGTTGACCTGCTGGTATTCCTCACTTGCCCCTTGCTATCCCTTACGGCTTGTGGTAGAATCGAGGTACCACAGAGACGGGGCACCGGACAGGTGCCGGAAGAAAGGGAGCGAGTCATGGGAAAGAGCCGCAAGCGTTACCCCGAGGGCTTGACCGTCCAGCACGTGAGCACGTATCTCGTGCGCGAGGCGACCGCCGCAAGCGCGGAAACTATCACCGACGACCGGGACGCCGCGAGCCTGTTCCGCGAGGCGTTCGATTTCGATCACTCCGACCGCGAGGTGTTCGTCGCCGCTGCGCTCAACACCAAGAACCGAGTACTCGGCGTGTGGCAGGTCAGCGTCGGTAGCCTCAACGCTTCAATCGTCCACCCCCGCGAACTCTTCCGCCAGGCCGTCATGCTGGCCGCCGCGTCGGTGGTCGTCGGTCACAACCACCCGAGCGGCGACCCCACCCCGAGCGGTGCGGACATTCAGTTGACCCGCCGTCTGGTCAAAGCGGGCGACGTCCTCGGTATCGAAGTCCTCGACCACGTGGTGGTCGGCGACACGTCGCACGAATCGCTCCGCAATCTCGGACTGATGTAGCCAACATGCGCGGCGGCGGGGCGTACGCCCCGCCGCCTGAAAGGAGGCCCACGATGGCCGGTAAGACCCAGGAGAAGCGGAACGACCTCGCACGCGCGATCGATGCCGCGAAAGCCTACGCCGAGCGTGGCGGGATGGTAGTGCTCGAACCAATCCCCGGCGGGTTTCACGCGAACGATGCCGGTAGGGACGTGTACGTGACCGTGGCGGTCGGGCGTGTGTCGTCCGTAACCGTGAGCGAGCCGACCGCCGCACAGCGCCGCCGCGCGGCGCGCGCCGGATGGCGGCTCGACCGGATAGAACTACGGCTGCTCTCGGAGGACCGCGCGCTGCTGCGGCACATGAGGGCGTGCGCTATCGAGTAGGCCCCGCGTCCCGGCGCACCTACTCCCTGGTGTGCCGGGACTCCCCCACCGGGGCGCGCGCCCCCGGCGTGCCGGGGGCGCGTTCTCCTTGTCAACGCGCCGCGCGTGAGCGCGGCAGATTTCCAGGTCTGCGATCTCGCCGGCCTGACCGACAAGGAGTGATCGCGGCGGAGCCGATCCGCCGCACCCCTTGTGGACAGCCCGGACGCTACGGGCTACCTTGCGGGGCCCTTCGCTCGAGCTCGCACCCGTACCTTACCGCGCTGTCTCCGGCCGCGCCTGACCGACAAGGAGTGATCGCGGCGGAGCCGATCCGCCGCACCCCTTGTGGACAGCCGCGCCGCTCCGGGCGCCCTGTCGGGCCCTCCACTTCCGGAGTCACCCGCGCGGACCGTAGACATTCAACACCCCCCGCTCCCTCCTGTCGCAGACGTCCGCGTGCCCGCTTCGCGTGCCCGCTCCCGATCGCTCAGTCGTTCGCGCCCCCGCGTGCCGTGAGCGGATCGTACCGATCCTGAACACGGCACGCTCCCCCGCGAGCTCTACCCGGCGGTCGCCGGGATGCGATCCGCGGATCCTTCGGATCCGCTCTCCGCGTGCCCGCTGTCTTTCCCGGCTCATGCCTGCGGGGTCTACGGATCCTTGCACTCACGTCCTGCGGATCCTCGCCCACCCCGATAGGCATATCCGCTCGAGCTCGCCCCCGAACCCGGCGTGGGTGGGTTGGTGAGAGAAGGCAGGATAAGGCCTGATGCTCACGGGTGCGCATCAGGCAGTGCTACGCATCCCCGGCGGTGCCGGTGAGCAGGGCATACGCACCAACAAGGGCGTCTAAGATGGTGAGCCGCTCGACAGATAGTCCGAGCCGCTCTATGATGCTCGGTAGAAGCACGCGGTTGGAGGGAGCGGGGCGGCATGGACACGAGGCGTTTCACGGTCCGCGTCGACGAGACGACGTACGGTCTCCTCGAGGCGGCGGCGGGCGCACAGCACCTACGGCCGGCCGAGCTCGCGCGGCAGTACATCGAGGCCGGTGTGACAGATGCCGCGCATCAGGAGACGCGCGGATCGCTCGAGGCGATGATCCGCTCGGCCACCCGTGACGCGAGCGCGCATCATGCCGCCGGCCAGCGTTCGCTCCTCGCCCGGCAGGCGATCGCGAATGCGACGTCGATGTTCCTGCAACTCGAGGTTCTGGCGCAGGCGTTCGACTGGAGTCCCGAGGAGTCGCAACGCTTCTACAACACGTGCAGGAACAAGGCCGTTGCTTTCGTCCAAAACCGTGAAAACACACCGTCTGAGCAGGACGGCTAAGGTTCGTTCAGGCAAGTGGGCCACCGTGGCCCACCCCGCCCTTTCGGAGGCGTTTTGCAGGCTGGCAACCTCATCGTGAAACTGAGCTTCAAGAGTCCAGGAACGGGCGGGCTCGGAGCGAAGAACGCCGCGCATCTGCGGTACATCGGGACACGGCCCGGCGTCGATACGACGGTCACTGATGAGGCTCTGCACCGCGCCGCCGACCGGGAGCTCGGCTCGGACGCGGCCTACGCCCGTTACATCGCGGAGCGGCCCGGTGTGGCGCGCGAGGATGCGGAGGGTACGGCGCTTCACGGCCTGTTCGACGCGCAGGGGCCGGCGGACTACGCGGCCATACGCGCCGAGCTCAGGGGACTCGAGCACTCGCCCGCGTACCGCATGATCCTCTCGGTCACCGAGGAGACGGCGGATGCCGCCGGGCTCTGGGAGAAGCGTGACTGGGAGACGTTCGTGTGCGCGCAGACGCCGACGATCGCGCACGGTCTCGGGATCCGGCTCGATGATCTGCGGTGGGTGGCGGCGCTCCATCCGGAAGCCGGGCATCCCCACGTGCACCTGATCGCGTGGGACGCGCAGGACCAGCGGCGGCCGCGCGACGTGATCGCCAAGGACAATCTTGTGAGGATGCGCGAAGAACTCACGCGCGAGCTCTGGCGACCCGTCACGCTCGAGCTGGGGGCGGAGAAGAGCGGGATCCGGCAGGAAGTCGTCGATTCGGCCAAGGCCGAGCTCGACCGCCTCGGCGTCCTCATGGGCTGGACGCCGGCCGGTGCTCCTGCGCGGCCGGTCACGACGCCGGTCAGGACCGCAGAGGAGCTTGCGCGGATCGAGAGCGGCGTCGAGCGGGTGGCGGCGCTTCTGCCTGGACGCGGCCGACTCGCCTACGGCTACATGCCGCCAGAGACGAAGGCAGCGATAGACGCGGTCACGCGTGATCTGCTCGGACACGCCGAGTACCGCATGCTCGCCGACCGCTATGCGGGTCTGGCGGTGACACTCGCATCGCATCAGACGACGGTCCCGGCGCGGATCGAGGCGGCAGGCGCTGCCGCGCGGGGCGACCTCGAGCACCGTGTCGGTCAGCGCGTCCTGGAGGCCGCCGCGGGATTCGAACAGGCGCGGCTGCGCGAGCGTGTATGGCGCGCCGTGCCGGTCCTCGTGAGCCGCGGTCTCCGAGCGGGCCTACCTCCTGGCATGTGTGAGCAGGCGGCGCGCGCATGCGGCGCGGCCGGTGTTCCCGACGAGCGGGTCTACACGGCGCTTGCCGGCGCGCACGGTGATGGGGGAGCGATCAGTGACGCGCGGGAGATCGGCATCGAGTCGGGCCGGATCCGGCCGGCCGATGCCGCCGCGCTCGAGCGGATAGCGGGGGAGGATCGCCCGATGCCCGCTGTGGGCGGACTGTCGGCCGCGGCGCACTTGGCTGCCCGCGCCTACCAGGATCTCGCTCGTGCCCAGGAGCGCCCGTCCCGAGCGTCAGTGGCGCATCAGCGCACCCGCCGCCGCTCCCAGGAGCACAGCATCTGGCGAGACGCGGAGCCGGATACCGGACGCGACGACCGCTAGACTCAGGTAGTCTGGACACCCTTACGCTTCACTTGCGCGGGCTTACGGGCTGTAGTATACTCAACGAAGAGGCCGACATCAGCCGTTCGGGAGGGTGCAGATGAGTGCAGAGATCATCGTGTTCGCGGGACAGAAGGGCGGCGTTGGCAAGACGACCTCGGCCTTGAATCTGGGGGCGGCGTTCCAACGCCGGGGCGGGCGGGTGCTTCTCGTCGATATGGACCCGCAGGCGGATCTCACCACAGGGGCGGGACTGGAGCTCGCTGAGGACGCGTACACCGTCTACGACGTTCTCCGCGGCGATGTGACACCTGAGGCCGCGATCGTCTCGTGCGACGCGTTCGATGTGCTGCCGACCACCGATGCACTCGCGATGGCGGAGATCGAGCTGGGCGGGCGTCCGGGGCGGGAGCTGCTGCTCCGCCGGATGCTTGAGCCGGTGATCGGCTCCTATGACTGGATCATGATCGACTGTCCGCGCGGCTTCGGTCTGCTCGCCCTGAACGGTCTGGCGATGGCGACACTGTACGTTGTCGCCGTGCAGACGCAGCACTTCGCCGTGAAGCACGTGGATTCTCTCGTCGAGGTGGCGGGGGAGGTCGCCGAGTTCGTGAACCCGCAACTCCGCTTCGGCGGCTATCTGCCGACCATGTTCAACGCGAGCAAGCGGCAGCACAACGCGCGGCTCGAGGAGATTCGGGAGCGCGCGGAGGCCGAACGCGTGCCGCTGCTGCCGACGATCCGTGAGAACGTCGCGCTCGCGGATGCGCAGTCGGCCGGGCAGACGATCTTCCTCTTCCGCCCTCAGTCGCATGGGGCTGAAGACTATGAGGCTGTCGCCCAGGCGATCGCGGAGCAGGTGAAGAGTCGTGGCTGAGCGCAAAGTCCGTGCCTTCGACGGACTCGCCGAAGAGCTGGCACAGCGGGAAGGGAAGACGAAGACCGGGGACGGCGCTGCACCGAAGCCGAAGCGCCGGGCGTGGAGCGGGCATGTGCAGGCCTACGCCGAGGCGCGCGATGGAGAGCTTCTGGAAATCCCCGTGAGTTCCATCCGTCCGAACCCGGCCAACTTCTTCCACGTGGATGATATCGAGGAGCTGGCGGCCGACATAGCCCAAGTCGGGCTCCTGCACCCGCTCGTGGTGAGGCACGCACCGGACGGCGCGACCGACTACGAGATCATCAGCGGGGAGCGGCGCTGGAGAGCGCTCACTCTGCTCTCCGAGCGTGAGGGCGGTCGGGAGCGGGACGCCAAGTCAATCGTCCGGATCATGTCCGACGACGATGCCGCCCACGCACTGATCTCGGCCAACGTCGAGACGCGCGAGCTCACCGTCCGTGAGCGGATCGAAGCGATCTCGCGGATGCGCGAGATCGTAGAGCGCCGGCGGGAAGCCGGCACAGTGAGCGGCAATACCGCAGAACTCGTTGCGGAGGCGATAGGCATGGCCCCCCGGCAGGTCAAACGGTACCAGGCGCTCGCGGCTGCGGTGCCCGAGCTTGTGGAGGCCGTCGACGCGGACCTCCTCACGCTGCGCTCGGCCGTTGAGCTCGCGGCGCGTGCGCCGGAGGTCCAGACGGCGGCGCTCGCCGAGCTGCGCGGTTCGTACGATGGGCGCAAGCACACCGAGGCGGAGGCCGCTGCGATCGTGGCGCGTGTCGCGAAGCCCACTCCTAAGAAACGGCCGGTACCGGCAGGGCCTGTCGAGCGCGTGGAGAAGTCATTGCGGAGCAGCCTCATGACGCTCAAGCGCGTTGTCGCGATCGAAGACGCGAAGCGCCACGAGATCGCGGCGCTCGCTCGCGAGATCATCACGCTCGTCGAAGAGGGGACCGAAGGGTGAAGTGCTACGTCCTTACCGATCCGCTGCGGCGTGAGCCGGTGCGCGGCGCGCTCGAGGAGCTCGGGCACTCCGTCGTCCAGGCGTGTGAGCCGGGGGGTGCGGCGGACTTGAGCCGTCTGCTCGGCGACGCCGAAGCGACGGGCTGCGAGCTCGTGGTCCTCGAGGTGGCGGGCGGGGGCGAGGATGATGCCGGGGCCGTGGAGGCGGTACGCCGCTTCCGGATCACCCGGCCCGAGGCGCGCATGATCGTCGTGCTTCCGGAGGGCGGTAAGGCGGACGGCCTCACGACCGAGCTCGTCTCGATGGGTGTCTACGACCTGCTCGCGGTCGCCGACGCGGAGCTTCCGGCCGCGCTCGGCGCGGCCCTTGCGAACCCGGCGACCTACGCGCTTGCGGCGCGCTGGCAGGTGCGGGCCCCGCTCGCCGAGACCCGGAAGCGTGGCGGCCGTTCACTGGCTAGGCCCGCCGTCGAGCGGACTGTCGAGACGATCGTCGAGCGCGTCGTGGGGTGCGTGGTGATCGCGGTAGCGGGTGTCGGGCCGCGTGTCGGTACGACACACCTTGCACTCTCGCTCGCCCGGACGCTCGCCGACGACGGGCATCCGGTGGCCGCGGTCATGACGAACGAGGCGCACTGGCGCTCGATCGCGGCCGGCTACGAGGGCGTGGTGGTCGACGAGGTGCGCTCCCGCTTCGAGCTTGACGGCCTCGCGCTCTACCTCGGTGCGCCGGCTCGCCCGGCGGACTACCGCTACATCATCTTGGATCTCGGCGTCTACGACGCGGGCGACGCGGTGGAGTTCAAGCGCTCGCCGGTGCGCGTGCTCGTCTCGGGTGCGACCGAGTGGGATCTAGCCGAGACGACCGCGCTCCTGCGTGCGGACGCGCAGGTGGCGGGCTACACGTTCGCCTTTACCTTCACCTCCCCGGAGCTCGCGGATTACATCGCGGCGAACATGCCGGGCGTGAGTGTCATCCCCGTGCCGTATAACCCGGACTGGACAGACTCCCGGGGTGTTGCGGACGAGCTCCGGGCGCTCGTGGCCGGCGTGGTGCCTTCCCGCGAAGGTTCGGGTGGGCGATGATGGCCGGGCGTGCCGCCACACTGCTCGTGGTGATCGAGGCGGAGCGTGCGGCCGAGGCCGCGGCTGTCCGGGAGATCGAGGCCAAGCAGGCCGCTGAGGCCAAGCAGGCCGCGCGGGCGGCGGCGGCCCGGAAGGTCAAACGTTCGTGGCCCGTGAAGCTCATGGGCGAGATCTGGTGGTTCGCCGCGTCGATCGCAGCGACACTCGTCGCGATCGTCGTGTTGAATCTTTTGCTCAACCCCGGTAGTGAGTTTTCTCGCCGGGTCCTGGGCCTTTGGGGGGCCCTAGTCGTTAATCGATAGGGAGCCGAGGAGGGATCTCATTGCGTTTCGTCCGGTTGGGTGTTGCGGTCTTGACCGCAACAGCGGTCCTCTGCGCGCCTGCGTACGCCGCAGAGGCACCGATCACACGCGAGGTCGTCGGGGTAGTCGCTCCCGATGACGCTTTGTTCCCCGCGTCTGTTGAGGAGAGCGGCACGGTCTATCCGCTCGAAGGCATCGAGTGGACCGAGCGGGTTGTGAGCGACCGC
>NPIE01002423.1_pt2 | contig 36409 bp, 32 predicted proteins | sample 8637661 | NCBI WGS metagenome assembly NPIE01 (sample SAMN07420842, study PRJNA396082) | bioreactor metagenome | isolation source: sample BA12 brine-fed electro-methanogenic bioreactor BA | place: Japan: Kochi | collected 2016-12-09 | reverse complement strand
CTCGCCCTCCGCCAGTTTGTTTTAACCTTTCGTTTTCAAGTCGGGTCGGCCATTCAGGATAATTAATTCCCTAGGGATACTTTTCGAAAAAACGTAAAGCCGTTTCATGAAAAAGGGGCCCGCAGGCCCCTTTCCGTTTTGTGAATTTTGCCAAAGGCCGGTTATTCGGCCCCGAACTTTTCAAGCCAGGCAAGGCATGTCCTTACGCCGAAACCTGTGGCGCCTTTTTTGTAATACCCAAACTCCTCCTTGTAGTTATCCATCCCGGCGATGTCTATGTGCACCCAGGGAATATCTTTTTCGACGAATTCCTCGAGGAACATGGCCGCCGTGATGGCGCCCCCGGTACGACCTCCCGTATTCACCACGTCGGCTATATCGGATTTGATCTTCTTTTTGAGCCGCTCGTCGTCGACAGGAAGCCTCCACATCCTTTCGCCGGTCTCGACGGACGTTTCAAGAAACTCACGCGCAATGGCTTCGTCCGGTGAAAAAAGGCCCGCGGTATACTCACCCAGGGCAACGACACATGCTCCGGTCAACGTCGCCATGTCGACCAGGGCCGAGGGTTTCTGCTCACAGGCGTAGGCAAGAACATCCGCGAGGGTAACCCTGCCTTCGGCATCGGTGTTGTCTATCTCCACGGTTTTTCCGTTTCTCATTACGATAATGTCGTCGGGTCTGTAGGCGTTTCCTCCCGGCATATTCTCGGCGGCCCCTATCAGGCCGTGGACTTCGACCGGGGGCTTCAGGCGGCCGACGGCCTTCATGACAGCCAGTACGTTGCAGGCTCCTGTCTTGTCGCCTTTCATGGTTCTCATGTGTTCGCCAGGTTTGATGTTAAGTCCGCCGCTGTCAAAAGTAATGCCTTTTCCTACAAAGGCTACGCGCTTTTTAGTTTCATTCTCCGGCCGGTATACAAGATGGATGAGAACGGGTGGCGTCTTCGAAGCACCCCCTACCGACAACAAGCCGTTCATGCCCATTTCCTTGAGTTTTTCGGCCTGGAATATCTCGCATTCCAGGCCGCTTTCTTCGGCGAGCCGCGAAGCTTTTTCGGCCAAAACGGTGGGATTTATCACGTTACCGGGCTCATTCGCCAGATCACGTGCAAAATTCTGCGCTTCCGCCGCAATCCTGCCCTTTTCGATGGCAGCCTCGTCATCTCCTGCCACGAGTAGCTCTTCCACCTCGGGTGGGAGGTCACTTTTTTCGGAATTGGTCTTGTACTTCAAAAAGCGGTATCCTCCGGCAATCGCTCCTTCGACGACGCGGGCTGCCTCGGTGAAACCAAGTCGCTCGAAAGCGGCGATCAAAACCGATCGAAACCGTTCCTGCATCGCCTGGCGTATAACCCCCGCGGCCGCCCGCCTCCAAGCGTCAGGCTCTTCTTTTTCCTTTTTACCTAGTCCTGCAAGGTAGACGGCACCTACTCTTCCGCCATAAACCGGAGCCGAAATTATCGAATCCTTTCTGGCCTTGAAGGCCGTCCTTTCAATCCTGGCCCTTACTAACGGAGCGAGATCCGCCCCCAGAACCTCCACTTTTTCCAGATCTTCCTCATGCAGCAGAAGGGCTACGACCTCTCCATCGTATCGGGAAATATCATCACCGAAAAGGCGAATATCCATAGGTTTACCTCCTTTGTTTCATATCTGGTCATTTATCCGTTTTCTCTCCGGATTATGGTACCACATGCTTTTGAGAAAATTGTCTATAATAAAAGATAAACTCACCGAGAACCGTCAACAGGAGATGGTCTGATGGTCGAGCTCTATGCGGGTTTCGATATCGGTTCCTCAGCGATTCATTGCTCTGTCATAGACGAGAATCTGAATGTTGTTTACTCACCGGCGCCCAAGACACATTGCGGGCAACCCCTTGCTGTCTTGAAAGAAGCAATCTGGCCGGAGCTGGTCCAGGCCATAAATGTCACAAAACTGCGGAGTACCGCTTTCACCGGCATAGGTGCTTCCCTTTTCCCGTCCGTTTTCGAGGGTGCCCTTTACGAATACGACAGCGTCACCCTGGCCAGGGGAATCCATCTCGTGGCTCCCGATGCCTGTGCGGCCTTTCACCTTGGTGCAAAAGACTCCTATTATTTCAACATTTCCGAAAAAAACGGCAAACCCTCTATCCTCGAATGGGCAACCAACACCAAATGCGGGGCTGGCTCGGGAACGCTCGTGGAAAAACAGATCCGGCGGCTTTTTGTTTCCGACAGCGGGCCTTCGAGCGGGTCGTTACCGGAAGAGCTTTTCCAAACCGCTGTAAGGGAAGCTTCCGAGTATACACATGTCCCCGGTTACAACGCCAGGTGTGGAGTGGTAATCCAGTCGGACCTCATCCACGACCAGAACGAGGGGATGCACCGGCCCCTCATACTCGCAAAGCTTTTCCAGACGGTGGCGTCCAATTACGTCCAGGACGTAATTGGTTCCCGCAGTTTCGACCCGGACTCGAAAGTCGTCATGACCGGGGGGCTCGCCCGCATCGCACCCATTGCAGAATGGGTCGGGAAACTAACGAGCACGCAAATAGAAATACCCTGTCATTTCCTTAATGTCGGCGCCATAGGAGCCGCCATCCTCGCCGCCGAGAGGGGCAACTCCCTTGTTCTGGATCCTGAAAGGATCGGCGAGGTGGCCCAAAGGGCCAGAGAAAGGCGGCAATTCGCGCCATCTTTGGCCGCGTCAGTTTCCAAGGTCCACCTGTACGAAAAGGAGCCAGTCACCATACCGGCAGGTGCAGGATCGGCTGAAGACCCTGAAGTGGTTCTGGGTGTCGACGGAGGGTCTACGACCACTAAAGCCGTTCTTGTTCACATGGAAACAGGAGAAATCCTTGACAGCATGTACATAAGCACCCACGGGAACCCTCTGAAAGCCCTTCAGGATATTATCCGCCGATTTTCGAACAACAGGGAACGCTACTCCATCGTCGGAGTGTGTACCACAGGCTCCGCACGCAAACTTTTCGAGCGGGTCCTAGTCAGTCCCGCCAAAAGGAAGGATCTGGAATTCCGCGGATTTTTGGTCCCCGATGCGGCAGTGGACGAAATCACCTGCCATGCCCTGGGGGTCAAGTCCTGGGACAGCGAAATCGACACCGTCTTCGAGATCGGCGGCCAGGATATGAAGTTCACCACCTTCAAGAGGACAAACGGCAGGGCCACGGAGGAAGTGCAGGAGGCACGCATGAATTATTCCTGCCAGGCAGGCGCGGGACAAACTCTTGAGAATATGGCGGATATCATCGGACTTGATATACGGGAGTCACTCCAGGAAGAGGCCCTCAAGGCAGAGAAGGTTCCCGTGATCGATGCGACCTGCGGTGTATTCATGGAGATGGAAGAAAATCGCCTTATTGCAGAAAATTTCTCGCGCAGCGAGATAGCAGCGGCTATAGTTCGCTCTACGGCGGCAAGCTACTTCAACAAGTTCGTGGGTGGCAGGCAGCACGTGGGCGACAGGTGCTCCTGTCAGGGCGGCCCGGCGCTTGGAAAGGCCTTTCTGGCAGCCATGGCTCAAGTCACAGGAAGCGATATCCATGCATACCCTTACAGGGAACTTTTCGGAGCTTATGGCGCGGCGCTTTGGGTCCGCAAACGCATACTGGACTGCAAGGCACGCAGTGAAAAAACAAAGACGGCTTTCAGGGGCTGGGATGTGTCCGAGGCCACCTTCTCTCACGAGGAACAAAGCTGTCGCGATTATTTCGGCGCCCTTTCCTGCGGCACGCGAAACTGTACGCTGAAAATATTCGGCATAGGCGACGAGCAAATCGTCTCGGGGGGTTTTTGCCCCCGTGGCAACAGCGAAGGAGTATCCAACCAAAGGCGCGATTACGTGTCCGTTTTCCATGAAATCCTCGAAAGGCATTTCGACGGCGTTGTCTATGACGACCTTGGTTCAAATTCGCCCGAGGACAAACCCACCATCGGAATAAGGCGGTGCGGCTCAACCATAGACGAACACGCCGTGTGGGCGTCGGCGTTGTTCAGATACCTGGGATTTTTGCCCGTTTTGTCGCCGGTCTCCGACCAGCGTATATCCTCTTTGGGAACGCGCCTGGCGTCCACGGAATACTGCGTCGCCATGAAGCTGGCAACGGGACATGCCGCCCTTATGGCAAACGACGAGAGGATCTCTCACATCTTCATTCCGAGCTTAATCGACACTACCAGCCCCGAAGGCCGAAAACACATGTACTGCATCTACACCGAGGCCGAAGGGTTCGTCCTGAAAGACCTATTAGCCCTTGACGATTCCAGGCTCCTGCTTCCCGTCTGGCATCTGGGAAAACCCGCCCAGATGGCCCGCGAGCTTCGCCGTGTAATGAAAAAGGCCGGCTACGATTTCCCGATGGCTAAAATCCTCGAAGCCTTCAGGCATGCCGACGAGAAGGCCCGGATATTTTTGAGCGACCTGGCGGCGGAAGGCGAAAATTTCATCCAAAATCTGCAAACTTCTGACGAACCGGGATACGTTGGAACCGGACGGGACTACGTTCTTTTAGATCCCGAGGCATCTTCCAACTCAGGATACATGTTTTCCAAAACCAGGGGTATGCGATACATCCCACAGATTTTCCTGCGTCACCGGTTTGAGGAAATTCCCATCGACGAGCTGGTAGACAACGAGTACTGGAAACACAGTAAAGACATACTCCAGGCCTCGGTCTTCATCGCCAGGCAGCCGAATCTTTACCCCGTCAGGCTTATGAACTTCGCCTGCGGCCCGGATTCTATAAAGTTTTTCATGGAACAGGAGATCTTTCGCAGAGCAGAAAAACCTTTCCTCCACCTCATGACCGACGCTCAAACCAACAACGCACCCTTCGTCACACGCGCCGAGGCTCACCAGCGGGTTGTGGAAAGACACAAGGGAAGCAAGGCCCCGACGCTTGGGCAATTTTCCTTCCGCCCCATGTATGGCAAGGTAGATGGATCGAAAAGGCACTGGCTCATTCCCTACATGGGCAAAGTCAGCCCCATCGCCGCCTCTGCGGCCCGCCACTGGGGCATCGACGCCAGGGTCATGCCTACTGGCACGCCCCAATCGCGTTTTGCGGCGGACAGGCTCATACGAATGGAAACCTGCTTCCCTCTCAAAGGCGTAGTAGGAGACACCATTGCCGCGATCGAAGAACTCGTAGATGAAATCGGGAAAGAACGGCTGCTGAAAGAGTACGTAGTATTTCTGCCCACCACCAGCGGTCCCTGCCGTTTCGGTAAATACGTCGAGGTACTCAGGCTTTTCCTGGAACAATACGGCTTGGGGAACCTCCCCATTATTTCGCCCAGCTCCGCGAAGGGTTACCTGGACATGGAAACCCTATCCATCGACTTGCCGCCCAGGAAACTGCTGGATCTCGTTTCGGACCTTTACAACGCAATTTTCGCAGCCGATATATACGACGATCTCCTCCTCCGCTACAGGCCTTACGCACATGATGCAGAAGAATTCAATGCCGCCGCCGGGAAAAGCCAGAGCGAGCTTGAAAACCTCCTGGAGACAAAAGGAGCTTCCTTTTCCGTGTTGTCACGGTGGGTAACGAAAAATATCAAGACCTTCAAGAAACTTTCAAACCAGGGAGAAAAAAGATTCCCACTGGTTCTATACATCGGCGAAATCTACATGCGCCAGCACGATCCATACACAGACCACGTTATCCGGAAGCTCGAGAGCCAGGGGCTCGAACTTATCCGCGGCCCGGTCCACGAGTGGCTTCGCTACGTCACGTATCTCGCATGGCGCAACACACACAGCATAAGTTACAAGGCGGCCGACTTTTACATGGACTGGACCGATCGCAAATTTATGAAAGTTCTGAAAAAAGAGCTTGGATATCGTCACGTGATCCCTCTACCCCGCAGAATCATCCAGAAAGCCGAGAAAGACGGCGTATACCATGGCGACGTAATGGGCGAATCGGCGCTGGCCATCGGACTTTTCAATGAATATCTCAAGGGGAGGCTAAACGGCGGCTCCGGGATATGCGGCATTTTCCACGTCGGCCCCTTTACCTGCATGCAAGAAGGCGTGTCGACGGCAAAAATGAGGGCGCTCCTCAAGGAGCATCGAAAGAAAGACCCTTCTCTCCTGGTCCCCATAATTCACGCCTTCTTTGGGGATTCGCCCAATCCGAACCTGGACGCGGAAATAGCCGCTTTCAGGGAACAATGCTATCTTAAAGCCGAAAATTCAGGGCTCTAGAAAAGGGAACCCGAAAACCACATCACTAAAGCCGCGACAGGCGCTACCGTGAGGTTGTCCAGGCGGCCTGGAGTAAAGAGCTCGGTTATGGCTGTAGCCGCGGCTCCCAAAAAGAATATCGACGAGGGAATCGACACGAGCGAGGTAAGGTTCGAGAAAACGCAACCGGACACAAGGGCTATTACGAAGCAGGCAAGCGTTCCCTCGGCGGTTTTTTTACCAAAAATGCGACGCCGGCCCCATCGCTTGCCCGCAATGACCGCCCAGGCATCGCCCAGGGTCATCATAACGGCCGCAGTCGGGCCTGACACTCCGGGAAAAAAGGAAGCAAGGGCCACTCCCCACAGGTACCAGGCCGTTCCCGACACGGCCTTGCGTTCGCTGTCTTTGCTCACCCATGAGAAAAACCTTTCAAACCCGCGGTCGAAACCGGTGCTCCTTTTTCGCAATACTTCCACAAGGAGTATCGCCAGCGCAAAGAAAAAAACGCAAACCCTGTATCCATCAAGGCCCCAGACCGGGAAAAAGCCCAGAGGAAACAGGAGACCGCACATCCGGTAAAGCTTGCGCCTCGGAAGAAATGGTATACCTTCGCGCCTGAGAGTCTCCCATTCGGCGTAAAGCCTGCGCCTGACGGCGAAGACACCTAACACCGTTATGGCAAGGGCCGGCAGGACAAAAAGAGGAATCGGCCCTTCCTCCAGGAGCCCCCAAAACCAGACGGGAGGAAGGGCAAATAGAACCGAAAGAAGAATCTTGCCGGGCAAAATCAGAAAAAACGTGGCGGCAAGGACAAACCCCATCGCCGTTGCCCAGGGAAAGGCAACCATGTGCAAAACTAGGCCTGTAACAATAAGCAAAAGCCCCAATGTCTTTTCAGCGGCGCTCACCAAATAGCCCCCTACGGACGCGAAAATTTGTTCCAATGATAGCTTACCGTTTTTTTGCTGGTAAAAAAGGCCTGAAGACCGCGCGTCGATCCGCAAGTCGACGTTGTTAATGTAAGATAAGGTGTACGACTATGAAGGGAGATAGACCATTGAATTTTCTCGAACTCGTCCAGGTCCGTTACAGTTGTCGTGACTACCGGATCGATCCTGTAAGACGCGATGTCATAGATCGATGCATTGAGGCGGCTCGCCTGGCACCTTCGGCCTGTAACGCCCAGCCTTGGAAATTTATCATAAGCGACGGTGACCCCTCGAGAAAGGACCTTGCCGAACAGGCCTTTTCGGGGATTTATTCCATGAACACTTTCGCGAAAAATGCCCCTGTGATAATAGCCGTACTAAGGCAATCCAAAAGCTATGCCCTTAAACTGGGAGGCATGTTTCGCGGCACCGACTTCAGCCTCCTCGACCTCGGGATGGCTTGTGAGCATCTGGCGCTCCAGGCTGCGGAAGAAGGCCTCGGGACCTGCTTCCTCGGGTGGTTCCATGAAAAGAACGTCAAAAAAATCCTGCACCTGCCCCTTGCCTCGAAGGTGGACCTTCTCATCTCCCTGGGTTATCCGGCACGAAACACAAGCCCGGCAAAAAACAGGAAGAATGTTGAAGAAATCAGGGAATATCGATAGCATACAACAGGAAGGGAACGTCGGTCTACAGGATTAACGAAACGTTGGTGTAAGTGCGTTGTCCCGCAGGCCAGAAAGACCGTTGTTAGTCCAGCTTTTTCGGTCTGCGATTTGAGAAAACACTTAAAACCTGTTTCAGGGCTTGTAAAGGATGGAAAATCAACACTACAAACGGACTAGCTTCCGTGTGTAACCTACAAATTGATAAAGGGGAGTACATAAAGTGCCTAAAAAAATTCTTGTAGCAGTTGATATGGGGAAACTTTCTGAACAGCTGGTCGACTACGGACACTCGGTAGCGTCAAGGCTTGACGTCGAAGTTTCATTTCTGCATGTTTTACCCCATCCTACAGTGTGGAAAGGTTTTGAAAAATGGATTCCTGAAGGCGCTCTCAAACAGGCGAAGGAAAGCGCCGAAAAGAAAATCCGTTACTACATACGCAAGGCTGAGGAGAAGTTTCCGGATCTCCCCGGCCATGAGCACAAAATTATATTCGCCGAGGGCAATCCATCGGAAGAAATCATAAAGACCGCCAAAGAGGGCGATTACAATCTCGTAATCCTCGGCTATCGCGGGACCAGCACCATCGAGGGCATGATTGTCGGAAGCACCGCGTCGAACGTCACTCGCTACGCCCACTGCTCCGTACTGATCTTTCGCCCTGGTTTCGATGTTTTTTGAGTTACATGCAAACATGTGAATATCAAATTGAGATGGGGCAAATCATTGCATGATCCGGATACAAAATCTTTCGCTGACCCTCGGGGGCAAGGTCCTTTTCAGCAACCTGTCCTGGGCCGTACCTGCAGGTAGTCGTTGGGGTCTGATAGGGGCAAACGGGACAGGCAAGACTACACTCATGAAAATTTTAACAGGCGCCATAGCCCCCGACTCGGGAACTGTGGAAATGCCTTCGCATGCTACTATCGGGTACCTCCCGCAGGATTTCATCAAATTGAACAATCTGACCATCATGGCCTTTTTAAGAAAGCGACAGGGCATAGATGACGTCGAAAAACACCTCCTTTACCTGGAAGAAAGAATAGCTTCCGGGGACGACGACAAATCCACGCTGCTCGCCTATGAGAGACAGCGCGAACGCTTTGAAACCATGAAAGGCTATTCTTTCGAGGCAGAAGCCGGGAAAATTCTTGCGGGTCTGGGGTTTTCCCCCGCGGACGCCGGACGCTCCTGCCTGGAGTTCTCCGGCGGGTGGAAGATGCGGATATACCTGGCCGCACTCCTGCTGGAAAGGCCCGATATCCTCCTTCTTGACGAACCCACGAACCATCTTGACCTTGAAAGCGTCAACTGGGTTGAACGCCATCTTACATCCTTTCCGGGTACCGTAATCGTCATCTCTCACGACAGGCACTTCCTCGATTCCGTCACTGAAAAGACGGCCGAACTGACCGTAGGGAAAATAGAAACCTACAAGGGCGGTTATACCGAATACCTGGAGGAAAAAAACAGGCGAGAGGAAATTTCCCGAAAGACCATAAAAAAACTGGAGCGGCGCCGAGAGGAAATAATGTCTTTCGCTGAAAGGTTCCGATACAAGGCGTCCAAAGCCTCACAGGTCCAAAGCCGCCTGAAACAGCTTGATAAGGATCAGCCCGTCGAGGCCTTGACGAAAGAAAAGAGGGCCTCCATAAAATTTCCGCCCTGCCCCAGGAGCGGACTGGAAGTCTTTAAATGCGAAAATCTGGGCAAATCCTACGGTGAAAAGAAGGTGCTCGAAGGCGTCAGCCTGAACATACGAAGAGGCGAAAAGCTAGCCCTCGTAGGGGTAAACGGAGCGGGTAAATCGACGCTCGCGCGGATAATGGCGGGGGTCGAGCCGCCATGTGCGGGAATGGTACATTACGGTCACAACGTTAAAAAGGCTTTTTTCTCGCAAGAGTCGCAAGCCAACCTGGGCATGGGCAATACTGTGTGGCAGGAGGTCCTTTCCGTTACGTCGCAGGTCTCCGACGCCGAAAGGCGAAACCTGTTGGGAGCCTTCCTCTTCGAGGGTGACGAAATCGAAAAACCGGTTAGCGTCCTCTCGGGTGGTGAAATGTCACGTCTATCGCTGCTCAAGCTTCTTCTCACCGACGCGAATTTCCTGATTCTGGACGAACCTACAAACCATCTTGACATAGCCACAAGGGAGATACTTCTTCATGCCCTCCAGGGTTGGGACGGAACAGCCGTCATAGTAAGCCACGACAGATGGTTCCTGGATGGGATCGTCAACAAAGTCATAGAAATTCGCCGCGGAAAGTGTCGGGTTTTCCCGGGCAACGTCTCCTACTACCTCGAAAAACGCGAAGAAGAGGAAACAGGCGATTTGGGACAACAGGAAACCGCAGTCGGGACACACCCCCGTGAAGTTTCCTTGAAGGATCGCAAGAGGATCGAGGCGGCAAAAAGAAACGAGCGTTACAGGATTAGAAAAACGGTTCTGGATGAACTTGAACCACTAGAAAGGGAGATTTCCAAATCCGAAAGACGGCGCGACGAAATCGACGAACTTCTCTGCAACCCCGAGGTACTCGAAGATTCCGATCGGATACGGGAACTGATGATGGAGCGGGACGAGATAGGAAAATATCTTGAGGCATCCCTGGAAGAATGGGAAGCCATGATGGAGCGGCTCGAAGAAATCGACAAGGCCTTCGCGGAAAACCTCTAGGACAGGCCTCCTTCAAAAAGGGGAAGCGGGTTTACCCACTTTCCCTGTACCCGTACACCAAAATGCAGATGCGGCCCCGTAACACGGCCGGTCTGGCCCGTCTTTCCCACCAAATCACCGGGTTCCACTTTATCCCCGGCTTTAACGGAAATTTCTGAAAGATGCATCATGACGGAAAACACGCCATTTCCGTGATCGATATAAACGCATTTACCCGCAAAATAAAGGTCATCGGCCAAGGCTACGACTCCCCTCGACGGAGCGGCAACTGGCGTTCCCAACACGGCACGGAGATCAACACCCTTGTGAAAGCCTTTCGCGGTTTTGTTCATGGTCCTTTTGGTGCCATAAGGGCTCGTTACTGCACCCTTCAGCGGAGGGTGAAAAGGAACCTCCCACATCCTTTCCGGACTCGAACCTGCCAGGGCTTCCTTCACCATGGCAGCCTCCCGATTTATGCGGTCCAAAACATCCTTAGGCGGGGTCACCATGTTCTCCGAAAGCGAGAGGTGCTGCTCAGGGTACTCCACAGTGACCAGCATAACTTCCCTTGAAAGCTCCCTTTTCTGGCCCCTTGCGGTAATCTCCGCTTCCAGCGAAAAAGATGCCCCGCCGGCTTCGTCCGCCTCGGTTCCCAACATGGCCAAAGCAACGTACCTGTCTGCTTCCTTGCGAAAATCCAGAGGAACTTTCGTCTCTCGCCAAAAGAGGACGCCGCCTTCCGGTGGATCTTCCACGGAGACCATAACCGTGAAGGGTTTACCTACTTCCACACGACCAGGCGCCGTTAGTATCACTTCCGCGGCAAACGCCCCATTTGCCGCGATGATAAACAACATCATCACGGCAAGGATAAACTTTTTTGAGATTTTGTTATTTAACATGGGATTCCTCCAGTAACTCCGGTAAATCTTTCTTTCCAAACCTCAGTTGGAAACCCACTCCATAACCGAACCCGTCTCCACCTTCACCGGAACAGGTCGGAGTTCATTGGGGTTTTTTGTTACGGAAATAACGTTTTTCGCAGCTTTTGGAAGATTCCATCAGAATGCTTATGACCTTCAGTTTTTCGACGTTATCGCAGATGATCTTGATAGAAGAAGCGATGGGAACGGAGAGTATCGCCCCCGTAATACCCCAAAGCCAGCCCCAGAAAAGAAGGGAAACCATTATGACCACCGGGCTCAGGTTAAGCTGATCCCCCATTACTTTCGGGGCGACAAAATTGCCCATGGTCTGCTGAATGGCAAAAAGGATGACGGCGGTAAAGATCACGGGTCCAAGATCGGGTTGAAACTGGATAAGCGCAAGTATTATCGGCGGTATTGAAGCCAGGACCGACCCTATGATGGGGATGAAATTCAAAAGGAAGGCCAAAGCCCCCCAGGTAACAGGGAAATCAACACCTATCCTGTCGAGAGCAAACCACACAAGCACGCCGGTAGAGAGGCTGATGAGGGTGAGCAATGACAGGTAACGCCCTATATCGTGCGCTATTGAGTTCATAACGTGAAGAACCGTGCGCGCGTTCTTTTCAGAGAATGAAAGCCGTATCTTCACGCCGAAATAAGGAGACCCCAGCAGGAGAAAAACAAGAAATATGGCCACAAGGATCAGGTTAGAGACAAAAGTTACGAAAAATCCTGAAAGCGAAAGAACATACCTGCCCACAATGGCACCAGGGTCGACCTGTCCGAATACGCTGCGGGGAATGTCGAAAGACTGTATATAGGTCTGAAAGAGCTCGTCGAAACGTACCTGGTAGCGCGGGTAAGCCTCTATAAAAGTCATGATCCGGCCGTTAAGAAACATTGCCGCCGCGAAGCAGACTCCAATGAAAAGCGCCAGAACAACAGCGGTACTCAAAGCTGTCGGGATCCTTCGTTTCGCCAGAAGTCTCACAACGGGAGCGAAAATAAAATAAAGGAGCCACGCAAGGACAAGCGGCAGGATAACGGACTTGGCCGCCTTGAGGACAACCCCGATGGTGATGACGGCTATAATCGCCAAAAAGATTACGATCAATTTTTCTCCTTGTAAGTCTCCACCGTTTCTTTTTCCGGCTTTTCCTTCGCTCATCATCATCACTCTCGGTAACTGAAATCAAACGAGCACAAACTATCTGGTGCAAAAATGCCCTCGCATTCTGGTACCATGCTTTCCCGTTCCATTATACACAGGGATTTTTGTGATGCTACCGAAACGGTTTTGGTTTTACCGAGCGCCTGGCAACCATGATACTTTCCGCCGTATAAAGGGCCAGTGCCGTCCAGACACAGGCGAAAGTAATCATCTGTATCTTTGCCATGGGCTCCTTATACAAAAACACTCCCAAAAGAAACGAAATCGTCGGGCTTATGTACTGGACAATCCCGACGGTTACAAGGCGTAATCGTCTTGCCCCGTAAGCAAAAAAGAAAAGGGGAACCGAGGTTACAGCGCCCGTTGCCACAAGGTAGAGATCCCGTCGCACAGAACCGGAAAGAAAGGCGCCCTCGCCTGCTGAGGCAAGGAACAAAAGATAAGCCAAAGCGGGGACGGACAGCACTAGCGTCTCCGCGAAAAGCCCGGCAACAGCTCCGACAGGAGTTACCTTGCGTATCAGCCCGTACAGGGCAAAGGAAATCGCGAGCCCTATCGCTGCCAGCGGCAGCTTGCCGAAATGAACCAGCTGAAGACCCAGACCAACCGCAGCTATGCCGATAGCAACCCACTGAATGGCCCTCAAACGATCCCTGAAGAATATAAAGCCGAAAAAGATCGTCACCAGCGGATTAATGTAATACCCCAAACTTACCTCCAGCACACGGCCTATATTTACCGCCCAGATGTAGATGAGCCAGTTCAAACCCACGGAGACGCCACTCAAACAAAGAAGTATGGCTACCCGCGGAGTCCGGAAAATCGCCGGTATCTCTTTGAGGCGTTTTTGCAAAACCAGGACGACGAAAACAAAAACCAGGGACCATATGATCCGATGACAAAGTATCTCAAACGCAGGGACATCTTCAAGCTGTTTCCAAAATACGGGCAGAATTCCCCACAGTGAAAACGCCGCAATTGCCGCGAAAAATCCTGAACGTTCCGGGGAAAACCTCGTCGAGCAATCGCCGGCCATTATCTCGTACCCCTTTCCTGGTTTTTAACCAATCAACCAAAACCGTGTCGCTTTTTACAAAAGTTTTCGGCCGGGCTTGAAAACCGCCCGGCCGATGATAACGTGCAGTTTGGCTTGTTGTCTACTTCGGCCTCAGGAAAGTTTCTTTTCCACTGCTTCAAGAGCTCCGCCGATATCTGCGGCAAAACCCTGCTTCCTCAGCACGTTTCCAAAAGCAGCCAGGAAGAAAACCATATTTTCCTTGTTCGAACCGCTTCCCATGAGACCTACACGGAGAATTTTACCCTTGAGTTCGCCAAGGCCGGACCCGATCTCTATGGCGTATTCGGACATCAGATCCTTCCGGACAGCTGCCTCATCAACCCCTTCCGGAACAACGATCGAGGTAAGGCTGGGCAGCCTGTATTCCTTGTCCACCAGGAGTTTGACCCCAAGCGCTTCCAGTCCGTCCCAGAGGGCCTCTGCGTTTCTTCTGTGGCGCTGCCACCTGTTTTCAAGTCCTTCTTCGGCGATTATCTTCAACGCTTCGTTCAAACCGTAGACCATGTTTACCGGTGCAGTGTGATGGTAGAAACGCTCCTGCCCCCAGTAGCGCATGATCATTGTCAGGTCTAAGTACCAGCTTTGGACTTTCTGCTTCCTGTTTTTAATCCTCTCCACAGCCCTGGGGCCAGCTGTGACCGGAGCCAGGCCTGGAGGGCAGGCGAGGCATTTCTGGGTGCCGCTATAAACCATGTCGAGGCCAAGTCTATCCACTGGGACTTCCATGCCACCCAGCGAGGTGACCGCATCGACCAGAACGAACATACCTGCCTCGTGAGTCGCCTTGGCTATGTCGTCCAGAGGCTGGAGCACACCCGTCGAGGTCTCGGCATGGACGATGCCCACGACCTTGGCATCGGGATTGTTCTTGATCGCCTTTGCCACATCTTCCGGGTCTATGGGCTTGCCCATGGGAGCGGAAACGGTAACTACCTCCGCTCCGCAACGTTCCGCCACGTCGACCATCCTGGTCCCGAACACGCCGTGGGTGCATATTATGACCTTGTCTCCTCTTTCAATCATATTGACGCAGGCCGTTTCCATTCCAGCGCTTCCGGTACCCGACATGGCCACCGTCAACTCGTTTTTCGTCTGGAAGACATACCGGAGCAGGTCCCTGGTTTCATCCATGATGGCGACAAAATTCTTGTCCAGGTGCCCCAGCGTAGGCTCCGAAAGTGCTCGCAATACCCTGCTTTCGACGGGCGTCGGCCCAGGCCCGAGTAAAAGTTTTTCGGGAACGTTTCTAGGCTTTTCCAGTTTCATTACTTGCACCTCCTGTATTAACCTTTCGCGTCCTCTTTTTGCGAAAGCTTTGACGTTTGTTCGCCGTGTCAAGTATAAATCAAAGGACTCGTTTTCTCCAATCACCGTACTCTCTCGACAGGACTGTCACTATGCCTGAAGGCACTCGTTTGTTACCCCGGAAACTACACTCCCGCACTTCGTTCCACCCTTGCATAAAGCAAATCTGCGGTTTTATTTACAACCCCGGCGGGAAGTATGAAAATCGTGGTGAAGGGAGTGACCGGTATGACAAGATATGACCTGCTCATAGTAGACGTCCAGAACGATTTCTGCCATCCAGACGGGTCTTTGTTCGTTCCCGGGGCGCCTGAGGATACCCAAAGGCTTTGCGGCCTCCTGGACCATCTCGCCGAAACCGAAAGAATCAGGAATTTTCACATCACCCTGGACACCCATTTCGTCTTCGACATTTCCCATCCCGCGTTCTGGCGCGACGAAAAAGGCGGCAAGCCCGAGCCTTTCACACAGATAGGGGCAAAGGACGTTGCGTCAGGAAAATGGAGCCCGGCCGACCCATCGGCCAGGGAAAGGGTACTCGAATATCTCGAAAAACTTGAGTCCTCGGGCAAATACAGACATACCCTCTGGCCGGAGCACTGTATCCTCGGATCCTGGGGACACTGCATGGACGAGGCTGTCCACAAACGAGTCACCGCCTGGGAACGCCATGAAGGCAGGCGCTCCGACTACGTACTCAAGGGCATGAACGTCTGGACGGAACATTATTCGGCGCTCAAGGCCGAGGTGGAAGATCCGGAAGACCCCGGCACCCTTGTTAACAAACGGCTTCTGGAAGACCTTTTAACGGCGGAATGGGTTCTCATTTCAGGGCAAGCCCTGAGTCACTGCGTAGGTAATACACTGAGAGACATGATGGAAATATTGGAGCCTTCCGAATTGAGCAAGCTTGTTTTGCTGGAAGACGCCACCAGCAGCGTTCCCGGTTTCGAAGAATCGGGGGAACAGATCCTTTATGAAGCCAAAATGGCCGGGATTCGCATCTGCAGGACCAACGACATCTGAGTGAAAAGGAATAACAGGGGTCGATTAAAGTGAAGCCGGATCCATAAAGAATCCGGCTTCACTTTTTTGACGGATTTGAAACGCTGCGCTATTCCCAAACCTTGGTATCGATCATCTTTTCGCTTTTCGCCACCAGCGTGGTTCCTGTAAGGTCGCCCGTCACGTTGATGCAGGTACGACCCATGTCCAGTATAGCGTCGATACCCAGAATCATGGCATAGGCCGCTGCGATAGGCGAACCCTCGTGCAGGGGAAGACCGACGGTTTCAAGAACCATCAGGAGCATAATGGCACCGGCCCCCGGCACTCCGGCAGTCCCGATAGATGCCAGAACGGCTGTGAGAATGACAGTAAGTTGCTGGGGCAGTGTCAGCGGCATACCCACGGCGAAACCGATGAAAAGGGCACAGACTCCCTGGTAGATAGCCGTTCCGTCCATGTTTATGGTGGCGCCTATGGGAAGGGTGAAAGAATAGATGCTACGCGGGATGCCCAGATTTTCCTCGGCGTTCCTCATGGTCACAGGCAGGGTACCGCTGCTGCTGCGGGTGACAAAGGCGGTAACCATGGCATCCCTGGCTCCACGGAGAAACTTGACAAAACTGAGCCTGTTAAGTGTGAGCAAGCCTCCGTATACGACTATGACATGAATAATGTACCCCAGGAAACAGGCCAGGGTTACCACACCCAGGGGACCCACCACTTTCGATCCCTGTTTCGCGAAAACCACTGCTATCAATGCGAATACGCCTATCGGCGCGTACTGAAGCACCCACTTGACGATGATGTACATTACTTCCGCGGCTCCGTCGAAGACGTTGTAGATAATTTCTCCCGCGTTTCTGATGCGTTCGTTGCTGCTGATCTTCAGGTAGCTGACGCCGATGCCGAATATGACGGCAAAGAAAATGGTCGGCAGTACCGCCCCTGTTGTGAGGGCTTCGAAGGGGTTGGTTGGTATGATGTTAAGGAAAGTGTTTACTACAGAAGGCCTTTCGAGTGCCCTGCCTGCCGCCTCGCCGACGGCCCCTAGGTCAAGTCCGAGACCGGGTTTGAAGATATTTCCCATGAGTAGCCCGACCGCTACCGCAAAAGCGGACGTTATCAAATAGAACACCACAATCTTGATGCCCACTTTACCCAGCTCGGCGGGGCTGATACCTGCTGCGCCTATTACCAGAGTCGTAAGTATTAGAGGCATAACGATCATTTTCAATAAACGCACGAAAAGATTTCCGAAAGGTTCGACCCAAAGAATCGATTCTCCGGCTACGAGACCGACTATCCCTCCAAGCACCAGGCCTATCAAAATCCGGACAAGCAGGTTCGACTTGAAATACCAGTCGAACATTCCCTTGCGCTCGTTACTCAAGGCAATTCACCTCCACTCAGAATGTTTGGGCGGTTTCTTGTAAACACGCACCCTTTTTAATTTATATAACACTCTGCCTGGGAAGCAAATTCACCAGATGGTCCAGTTTGAACCATTTTACTACCGATACGAGCCTTTCCCATGGGCCATTTGGTCCATAAGGCCCGTTTCAGGGCTCAGTCCAGTTCGAGATGCATCGCCTTTTTTATGAACTCTATCTTGGAATTTACTTTCAGCTTCCTGTATATGTTCAGTATGTGCTTTTTCACCGTCGAGGCGGCGATCCCGTGCCGCGCGGCAATCTCCCTGTATGTCAGGCCTTCTATTATGTCTTTCATCACTTCCTTTTCCCTTGTTGTGAGCTTGTAATCATCACATGAGACGGTTGCCCTTTCTCTTTGGAATTCTTCAAGGAGAATCCTCGCTACACTCGGGCTTATAGGGGATCCCCCGTCATGAAGGGCCTTTATCTGCGAGACCAGCTCGCCTGGTTTGGTGTTTTTCAGTACATACCCGGAAGCGCCCGCCTCTATAGCGCTCAGTATCTTTTTCTCTTCCTCGAATATGGTCAAAATCAGAACCTTGGTACCGGGCCAATTTTCAACTACCTTTTTCGTCGCTTCGATGCCCGACTCGCCAGGCAGCCCGATATCCATCAGCACTATATCGGGCGGTCCGCTTCTTTCGATAGCCTCGTAAAGCTCTCCGGCATCTTTTATCGCCGCCATGACATGAATATCTTTTTCCATCTGCAGGAGGTATCTCAGACCCTCACGAACATCTCTTACGTCTTCACATATCATGATCCTGATCAATTTCGTCTGCCCCCTCCTTGACGGGAAGAACGATCCTTATCGACGTACCGCTGTCTTCAGGTGAAGCAAGCTCGAAAAGCCCCCCAAGCGACAGGACACGCTTGCGGATGTTATCCAGGCCGTATCCACCTTTTTCAATGCCCTTTTCGGCGCCGCCTATGCCATCGTCGACAAACTCGAGGCTGACGCCTTCTTCGAGGATACGAAGGCGCACCGAAACCTTTTTTGCCTTCGAATGCTTCAGGACGTTGCTTGTAAGCTCCTGGATTATTTTTTCCAACTCGAATCTCGTTTGCCTGCCAAGACAGTTCAGATCCACGGAATTTTCCACGGCATAATCAAGCCTTATGCCCTTAAGCTCGAGCCTGTTTCGTACGTGGGCTCCGAGGTAGCGGGCAAAATCGATTATCCGCCGGTCCTCCGCGGCGGTACCGTGAAGTATCTCCTTGAGATCTTCGATGCCACGAAGCGTGTTTTCCTCTATTCTCGCAAGCATTTCTTTCAACGTTTCCGGATCCTTGCCCAGGGCCTGCTGCGCAACGGAATTGGAAATGTTTATGTTTGTCAACCTCGCTCCCAAAGAATCGTGAAGATATCCGTAGATTCTCTCTTTTTCCTCTATAAGGCGCAGTCTCATGTTCTCCCTTTGAAGTTTCATCAAGGCTTCGGTTCGTTCCTTGACCTTTTTTTCAAGACTCCTGCCATATTCAGCGACAGTCTCTACAAGGTTATTGAACTGGCGGGCAAGCAGGCCGAACTCGTCGTTTTTGTCTTCTGGAAGCCGTGCGGAGTAGTCTCCCTGTTCTAGCTTTCCTATTACTGAGATGGTCTTTTTGAGGGGTTCCATGATCATGGAATTGCTCAGGATAACCAGAGTAACAGCCATAAGGACTATCATTACGCTTTCGAGGAACGCTATATACTTCATCCCTTCCAATGCCGAGGCCATTAGCGCTTCGTATGGAAAGGCTACTAGCAGCTTCCATCCCGTCGTCTCGTTTTCCGTACACGTGACGTAGTACATTCCGTTGAGGTCCTTGGGAGTCATAAGGGACCCGGATGGGCAACCCTCGTAGTTTTCCAGGTCGAAAAGGGTGAATGTCTCCAGGCTTGAAAGGATTTTGCCTTTTTCGCCGTTGAACTGGTTGACGATTACCTGGTCTTTGTCGTTCAGGAGAACCACTTTGCCGCCTTTTTCGATCTCGATCTGTTCTATCATTTTCGCCAGGTCGTCAAGGAGGATATCGATCCCCAAAACGCCCGTGAAAACCCCGTCCTCGCCGTATACGGGAATGACGCCGGTGATTCCCATGGCTTCCACGCTTGCGTAAAGATAGGGCTCGGAAATGATGAACCTGCCGATTTCTACGGCCCTGATAAACCACGGCCTGGTACGAGGGTCGTAACCCGGTTCAAAGACCGGTGTGTTATCAACAAAGCCCGGACCGATCCCCCATTCGTACATCTCGCCATCGGCCGTTCCCAGGTAAATGGCCCGTAGATACTCCTTTCGCGCATGGACGGAAGCGAGAATTACCGGTTTCATCTCTTCGGGCCGCACTTCCCTGAAGGCCGGGTACTGTGACATCGATTCCGCCAGTTCCCTTATCCCGCCGAAAAAGGAATCTACCCTTCTTTCCGTTTGAGAAAGAACCGTCAGAGATAACTCCTTCGCATTCTCCAGGGCCGACTCCTTCAGGGCGTTGTAACTCAAAAAGAGCAACATACCCAGGAATATGGCGATAGTCAGCAAAACCGAGAAAATGAAACGTGTCCTGACGCTTTTCAGGAAATTTACCATATTCACCACCCAGACCTTTTCGCCGTTCACCCACCGACTTCATGATACTACGCCCCGCTTCGAAAACAGACCTTTTCGAATTGATCTTCGTTAATTTTGTTTGCGCCAGCGTTCTTCTGGTAAACTGATACCCAAAGCAAAAAAACCCTGGAGGGATCCGCTGGACAAAAGACCGGATTCTTCACTCCATCAAGGAGGGAAAACCATGAAGAAAACGGCATTTGATATCGATATCTCAAAAGAAAAATTCGATGCAGTCCTTTTCGACCTGGACGGAGTCGTTACACAAACGGCAAAAGTTCATGCCGCCTCGTGGAAACAGCTTTTCGACGAATACCTTGAAAAAAGGAGCGGTGGAAAAGGCTTTGAACCTTTTGACATCTCCACCGATTACATACGGTACGTCGACGGGAAACCGCGATACGAAGGTGTCAAAAGCTTTCTCGAATCCAGGGGGATCGAGCTGCCATGGGGTTCTCCCGACGATTCTCCCGAAAAAGAGACCATCTGCGGCTTGGGAAACAGGAAAAATCTCTATTTTCATGAACGACTCGAAAAAGACGGAGTAGAGGTATACGAATCATCCGTTGCCCTTATAGACCTGCTGAGGGAAAAAGGATTCAAAACCGGCGTCGTGACATCCAGCAAAAACTGCACGGCCGTTCTCAAGGCAGCCGGGCTCGAAGACCGCTTTGACGTAAAAGTCGATGGGACCCATGTCGAAAGCGAAAACTTAAAAGGCAAACCCGAACCCGACCTCTTTCTTTTGGCCGCAAAAAAGCTCGGTGTCAAGCCAGAACGGTCAGTAGTCTTCGAGGATGCGGAATCTGGTGTCGCCGCAGGCAAAAAAGGGGGGTTCGGCCTGGTGATAGGCGTAGACAGTATCGGCCACGGCGATGAGCTGCTCCGCCGGGGAGCGCATCACGTGGTCACAGACCTCCTGCAGGTAACCGTTGACGGCGAGCGTCCTGCCTGTACCGGGAATATAAAAAGCCTACCGCCGGCGCTGGACAAATTCAGGGAAATTACCAAGGCCATGGAAGGCAAAAAACTTTTCGTTGCTCTCGATTATGACGGCACTCTCACGCCCATCGTTGACCGCCCTGAGGACGCGGTGATCCCTCCTGAAACGAAAGAGACAGTGGAAAAACTGTCCGAATCCTGCACTGTCGTTGTTATAAGCGGCCGGGACCTTAAAGACGTAAAAAAACTGGTGGGGATAGAAAACCTTGTTTACGCGGGGAGCCACGGGTTCGACATTTCGGGGCCGAAAGGCTTGAACCTTTCCTTCAGGCAGGGTGACGAATTTTTGCCCGTTCTCGACTCGGCCGAATCACGTCTCAGGGAACTGATCAAAGACATCCCGGGTGCCGCCGTTGAAAGGAAAAAATATTCTATAGCAACACACTACCGCCTGGTTGAAGAAAAAGACGTTCCCAAAGTAGAGGCCGCGGTGGACGAAGTGTTGACCGCCTGTGAAGGACTCGTCAAGGGAACCGGAAAGAAGGTTTTCGAACTCAAGCCGGGTATCGACTGGGACAAGGGGAAAGCTCTTTTGTGGCTGCTCGACGCCCTTGGTTTCGAGATACACGATACCCTTGCCATATATATCGGTGACGACACCACCGACGAGGACGCCTTTGCCGTAATCAGGGAAAACGGCATCGGCATAGTAGTGACGGAAGGCAAAGACCCTGCCGAAAAAACGTCGGCCAGGTACTCTTTGCCCGATACACTGGCGGTGCGGACTTTCCTTGAGAGGCTCCTGCATCACCTGAAAGAGGGAGTGAGAAAATGAGCTGCTGGACTTTTACCTATGAAGGATTCGACCCCGAAAACGAAAAACTTCGTGAAGCGCTTTGCACCCTCGGAAATGGTTATTTCGCAACCAGGGGCGCCGCTGCAGAAACCGAAGGCAACGGCATACACTATCCAGGCACCTATCTTGCAGGCGGGTACAACCGCCTTAAAACCGAAATCGCAGGACACATCGTGGAAAACGAGGACCTCGTCAATCTTCCTAACTGGCTGCCCCTCAAGTTCCGCCTGCCCCGTTCGCCCTGGTTCGACCTGTCCAGGGTAAATATCCTTTCCTACCGCCAGGAGCTGGACATGAGAAGCGGAGTCCTGCAGCGGTTCGTTCGGTTCGAGGATGACCATGGACGTGTCTGCACGCTTCAGAACAGGCGCATCGTTCACATGGCCTTTCCACACATTGCCGCTCAAATGACGACGTTGACCGCCGAAAACTGGTCGGGGACTGTACAGTTTATGTCGGCCCTTGATGGAACAGTGATCAACGACGGCGTCGCTCGCTACAGGGATCTCAACAACAGGCACCTTTTGCCTGTGGAAACCAAAGAGATAGACGACAAGCGTATCCTCCTTAAAGTACAAACCAGCCAGTCGAAACTCGAGATAGCCGAAGCGGCGAGAACCCTGGTAAGACTCAACGGAGAAAACATGAACCCAAAGAGGACGTGTTTTCAGGAAAGTGGCTATATCGCCCACATTTTTGACGTCGACGTAGATGAGGGCGACGAGGTTTCCGTGGAAAAAACGGTAGCCCTTTACACCTCAAAAGACCGGGCCATTTCAGAATGTGCCCTGGATGCGGCGGAAGCCATATCGGGTGAAACCTCTTTCGAGAAGCTCCTGGAAAGCCACGCAGAGACATGGGATCGACTCTGGCGGCGTTTCGAGATCGATTTTTTCCCCCGAAATGAAAGCGACAGCAACAGGACATCGGAAATACTGCACCTTTACACCTATCACCTGCTTCAGACCACTTCGACCCATACCATGGACCTCGATGTCGGAGTCCCGAGCCGAGGCTGGCATGGAGAAGCCTACCGGGGACACATTTTCTGGGACGAAATCTACATCTTCCCAATGCTCAACCTGCGAATGCCAGAAATCACCAGATCCCTTTTAATGTACCGCTACCGGAGGCTCAACGCCGCCAGAGAAGCGGCCCGAAGGGCCGGGCATCGGGGCGCCATGTATCCATGGCAGAGCGGCAGCAACGGCAGGGAGGAAACACAGCAGTTGCACCTGAACCCCAAATCGGGGCGCTGGGTACCTGACAATTCGAGTCTGCAACGCCATGTCAACACCGCCATAGCCTACAACATCTGGCAGTACTATCAGGTTACCAACGACCTTGAGTTCATGTCCTTTTACGGTGGTGAAATGTTCCTTGAAATCGCACGGTTTTGGGCAAGCATATCCAGCTGGAACCCCCAGAAAAACCGTTACGAGATCCTGGGCGTCATGGGGCCCGACGAATACCACGACGGCTACCCCTGGAGCGACAAACCCGGGCTAAACAACAATGCCTACACAAATATCATGGTCGTCTGGATACTGGAAAGGGCCCTTGAGCTTAAACACATCCTCTCTGAAACTGAATATGAACAGCTTACCGAGCGTGTCGGCCTGAAAGAGGACGAATTCGATCTTTGGGAGGACATTGCCTCGAAAATGTTCATACCTTTTCACGACGGCGGGATCATCAGCCAGTTCGAAGGTTATGAACAACTCAAGGAGTTCGATTGGGAAGGGTACCGCAAGAAATACGGAGACATCCAGCGACTGGACAGGATACTGGAAGCCGAGGGCGACACACCCAACAAGTACAAGGCATCCAAGCAGGCCGACGTGCTTATGCTTTTTTACCTCTTTTCTTCCGACCAGCTAAGGGAGATCTTCGAGGAGCTGGGGTATGATTTCAAATATGAAACCATTCCCGACAACATCGACTATTACCTTAAACGCACATCCCACGGCTCGACATTGAGCCGCGTCGTTCATTCCTGGGTGCTTTCGCGGGCGAACAGGAAAAGGTCCTGGCAACTTTTCACCGAGGCCCTTGAAAGCGACGTAGCCGACATTCAGGGAGGAACAACCCCGGAGGGTATTCACCTGGGCGCCATGGCGGGATCAGCGGACATTCTCCAGCGTGCTTACACCGGACTTGAAGCAAGGGGCGACATCCTCCACTTCAACCCGTCTCTTCCGGAGGAACTGGGCCGCCTGCACATGCATATAAGGTATCGGGGACACGCCTTGGGTATAGACATAACTCCCGAAGAACTTGTCGTAAAAGATTACCTCACCACGGCAGGTCCAATCAGGATCGCAGTCAAGGAAGAAATCCGCGAGATTCCCGCAGGCGGAGGCAAGACGCTGACCTTCAAATTGTAAATATAAAGCGGGGCCGGGGAACAAGCCCCTGGCCTCGCTTTATATCATCGGGTTTTCTGTAAAAAACCGTTTCACGTTGAATCCGTACCTAATAACTTATCTTACGTTTTTGACCACTTTCATCGATTCGACGTAGTTGATTCTGCGCTTTTTCTGTTCTGAAATCACGAAGTCGTAAAGCGTGTCGTCTGCCGCAAGCTTTTCCGCCGGCAGGACGCCCTTTTCCCTGACAAGCCCCTTGGCGACAGCCCTTGCAAAAATCGCCGCGGAACAACCGGTACATCTGCTCATCGAGGTATTCCACGTTTTTTCATCGAAATAATCCAGCAGATACCAGCTCCAGGTTACCTCGTCGCTGCCCTTGAAGCCGTGTACGTCTATCTCCATAACCGTAAGGTCGCGATGCCCTTTTTCCGGTTCCATCTTCCACAAGGGGAAAAGGATATCGGCCGTTACCTCAAGCGGAACCACTTCTTTCCCTCCCAAAACCTTCGGTGTTTCGTCGAAAAGGCCCATGGTCCGCAAAAGACGCATCTGCTCAACGTGTCCCGGCCACCTGAGGGTCATTTCTCCCATGTTTCTAGCCTTGATATTTTTCACCAGGCTCCGGAGCCCGTCGGTGTAAAAAGCTTCCAGGGTTCCCACGCCCGGGAAATCTCTGAGGTGCAGGCCTTCGGTAGCCTCTAGGACCTCTTTCTTTCCTTCTTTCACTATTGTGACAGGCCGGGTAAATTCCTCTATGCAATCCTTGGGAGACCACGTGGCCAGGTAATTGAAAGGGGGTATTTTTTCCGTTGGAATGCCGCCAACGTAGATATAGGCATCTTCCACCTCGTCCAGAAGAGCCGCTCCACGCCCGACAAGGAAGTTGGACATGCCCGGCGCTACCCCCATGTCCGGAATCACTGTTACGCCTTTGTCTTTGGCCAAACCATCCAGCTCATCGAAATCCTCGGCCATGAACGAAATATCCACGAGGTTTTTCCCCAAGCCGATGACCGTTTTCATCATTTCGAAGCCAAACTTTCCCGGAACACCAGCCGTAACGACGTCGGCACCTTCGAGAACGGAAGCTAGAGCCCTGGCGTCAGTTGCCGATGCTACCACCGTCTTGACGCCGGGATACTTCTTTTCGATTGCCTTGAGCGCCTTCTCGTTTAGATCGACCACGGTAATCTCGAAATCCTGCATGAGATCCGCCGTGATCAACTGCCCTACCAATCCGGCTCCGATTTGAACCGCTTTCATCGCCTGATTCCTCCCCTTTTATGCAGTGTATGCAAATATACTTTTCTATATTATATACAATTTTTTCTTTATAAAAAAGCCGCATCTGGGGATTCGAGGGGACAAAACAGCAAAAAACACGGATTTACATTGAATGGGTGGTCTATTTAAAAATCTTTAGTGGCAAAAGCGTGGAGGGAATGCCTTGTCCATAATAAAAGGGGCGGGAAATCCGCCCCTTTTATTATTTATGCCATCATGAAAACGGTGCCTGCGTTGCCCTCAAGGGCTTCGACGGCCTTGTCCAAAGAAGTTATGATCGCTTTCTTACCCGGGAAGGTACGGGCGAACGTTATAGCCGCCAAAACCTTGGGCAGCATGCTTCCAGGAGCGAAATGCCCTTCCTCCACGTAACGAATGGCTTCGGAAACGGTCACCTTGTCCAGGGCTTTCTGATCTGGTTTACCGAAGTTGATATAGACTTTTTCGACTTCTGTCAGGATAAGGAGGATGTCGGCCCCTATTTCCTCCGCCAGGCATTCGGCAGCAAGGTCCTTGTCTATGACGGCCTCTACCCCTTTGAGAGAACCGTCCATATTCTCGATAACCGGAATTCCACCGCCGCCGGCCGTTATAACAATTGTCGTGTCCCAAAGCCTTTTGACGGAGGAAATTTCAACGATTCTTTTCGGCATCGGCGAAGGAACTACCCTGCGCCAGCCACGGCCTGCGTCCTCGCGCATCACGTAGCCTTTTTCCTCCTGGATTTTGCGGGCTTCCTCCTCGGTAAAGAAAGGTCCAATGGGCTTGGTGGGATTCTTGAACGCGGGGTCGTCGGCGTCCACTACAACCTGGGTGACAAGCGTCACCACGGGCACGTTCCTGTTTCTGTTCCTCAGCGCGTCTCTGAGTTTCTGCTGTATCTGGTAGCCGATGAAGCCCTGGCTCATGGCCCCGCAAACATCGAAGGGCATGGCCGGAGTCTCCTTGTTCTCACGGGCGGCTATCTCCTGCGACAGCACTATGCGGCCAACCTGGGGGCCGTTACCGTGAACAACGGCCATTTCGTAGCCCCTGGAGCTGAGTTCAGCCAAATGCTCTACCGTTTTGCCTATTACTTCGAGCTGCGCCTCCGCCGTAGGCGGTGTCCCTTTTTCCTGGAGGGCGTTGCCTCCAAGCGCCACAACCACTTTAGCCTTTACGTCCATGTTTTCCTCTCCTTTACGATCGACTCTTTTACCTCTCATATAGTAAACCGATGTCGGCTTTTAGTTCAACACTTCGAAAAGAAAAATTTCTGGCAAGTACTCACAAAAAAATCGGATTTTGCATGTAGACACATTTCAAAAAGCGAATTTTCGCAAATGAAGACCTTTCGGGCAAAATGCCTTATGCATGAACACCACGTCAGAGTAAGTTTACGATCAAACTCTTTCAGATATAATAATGGAGCCCGTTCGGGTCGATTTCGAGATTCTTTATTTAACCACTTTTTCTCGCCGGGATTCACAGAAAATGATGTGTTTCAAGCTTTTTTTCAATTTCACTCAGAGGCATGTATCCTTCGACCCGTTCAAGCACATCTCCTGCCCCGTCCAGCAAGAAAATGGTAGGAACCACGCGCACGTCGTACTTTTCGGCCTTTTCCATGTTTTCGTAAACGTTCAAAACCACGACGCTGATTCTGTCGCCGTGTTTCTTCTCAAGATCTGAAACCACCGGTTCCATCGCCTTGCAGGCCGGTCATGTGGGCGTCATGAATTCCAGAAAAACCGGCGTTCCAACCGCCTTCCCGGGCACCTTTTCCTCTCGGTTTCCCGACAGGTACATAATGCCGATAACCACTAAAAGAAGAACGGCGGCTCCCGCAAGTATCCGTTTTTTATCCATCATTGCCGACACCTCTTTCGGTTAAAAGGCCACACTGCGTTTGTCATGTCACAGGCCCCGTTACGAGGTTTTTCTTCACTCAATTCACTTTAAGATATGTCTCTTTTGACTGCCTCCCACTTCTCAACCGGTCCCTGAGTGCATGTAAATACCGGATGCGGCTCGGGGAGCGAAGCTTTCGAAAGCTTTAGGAAGCGTTCGGAATCGCGCACCTTCAACTTGGACAATAGGTGAGCCCATTCGTATCGCAACTGGCCATCGGTAACCTTTATCTTGGGAACTTCGACCACCCGCTTCAATTTGGCAGGGTCAAAATGATATTTTCTTGAACGGGCTTCTTCAAGTACAAAGTACAAGTAGGCATTTACAGCCTCCACAGGGCGCTCTTGCAGCTGAAATCGCACCAGCTGTGGGTGCGATTTATAGCCTTTGGTATTTCCCTCGAGTACAGCCTTGGCCAAAAGCCCTTCCCTCCAAAGGGCCACAAGCCCCTTGGAATCCAGATATTTCGGGTGAAAAGACCAAATCCTCATCCCACGTTTACCCCTCTTGCCTCAATCAATAAGGTAAATTCCAGATCGAGTACACGCCGCAATTCATAGATCCTTTCGGAGGTCACAACCCTACGAATCGAGTAGGTAAATCTTATTTTACACTCTGAACAAACTTGTTCGTCGACGTTCGTTTATCCAAAAAAGTGTTGACAGTCAAAGCGCAGCTCGCTATACTACCCATTGCGCTCCTCGGGATGAGCATGGGCGAATAGCTCAGTGGGAGAGCACCTGCCTTACAAGCAGGGGGTCATAGGTTCGAACCCTATTTCGCCCACCAATGAGTAACTTTACAATTATTTTATAAACGCGGGGTTGTAGCTCAGTTTGGTTAGAGCGCCGGCCTGTCACGCCGGAGGTCGCGAGTTCAAGTCTCGTCAGCCCCGCCACTTTCTGTTTTCAATCATGGCGAGATAGCTCAGTAGGTAGAGCAGCGGACTGAAAATCCGCGTGTCCCCAGTTCGATTCTGGGTCTCGCCACCACTAGGATACAGGCGATGAGATGCGGAAGTAGCTCAGCGGTAGAGCACAACCTTGCCAAGGTTGGGGTCGCGGGTTCAAATCCCGTCTTCCGCTCCATTTTTTGTTGAGGGGCGGCATAGCCAAGGGGTAAGGCAGAGGACTGCAAATCCTTTATCCCCGGTTCGAATCCGGGTGCCGCCTCCAAGAGAAAAAATAAATTCCTCGGTAGCTCAATAGGCAGAGCGGGTGGCTGTTAACCACTAGGTTGCAGGTTCGAGTCCTGCCCGAGGAGCCAGACGATACCAGGGCGACCGGAGTTGATCCGGCCGCCTTTTTTTGTGCTTGCATTCCTGCTTACCCTTTCCGTGTTTTTTAAACTAAGAAGAAAAGGCCTTCGACAACAACAATATGCTGATAGTTAGAATGATTTAATTGCGTCTTTTGCCTCTCGAGTCACTTTCTGGTAAATTGAATAAACCATTTCGTTTGTTACGCGAATGACATATGTGCCCTTGCGCTTCGCCAGTAATTTCCAGAAGGGGGTACTCGATTTGTCGAACCTCAAAAGAGCACCACTAGCCCTTTTCCTTTCGCTTTTCCTTTTCTGGATCCTTTTTACGGGCCGCCTCGAGTGGCCTTCCCTGGCGCTTGGACTTGCTTTAAGCATTATCGTCAGCAGAGTGACCTGGCGCATATTCTTGCCATCCACTCATGAAGCTCCGGTACATGTGGCACCACCGCTACATTTCCGGCTTCGGGAGGCCGCGGTTTTCTTTCCGCTTTATGCCTGGGATATCCTGAAGGCCACCATCGAAGTCGCCTTGCTGGCTATCAGCCCTAAAATCAGCCCGATGCCCGGAATCGTCAAAGTGGAAACGCGGCTGAAAAGCAAGACGACCCTGGTGATCCTCGCCAACCAGATAACCCTGACCCCGGGCACATTGACTGTCGATATAGACGTAACCCACCATCATCTTTTTGTTCATTCTATCAACCTGCGCACCCTGGACGAATGCACTGTCTGCGATGAAGTAGGCAAACTGGAGAACCGCTTGAGGAGGCTGATGGAATGATTCATTTTACGCTGTGGGGTCTCTTGTTAGCCGCCCTTCTCGGGTTCTGGCGCGTCATCGTAGGTCCTACCGTTCCAGACCGGATCGTCGCCGCCGACGCCTCGGCCATAATACTGACCACCGTGCTGGTTTTGCTCTCGCTGGTGTTTGAAAACGGCGTATTTCTCGACATCGCCCTGGCCTTCGCTGTTTTGGCCTTTGCGGATGTGCTGATCATGGCGAAATATTTCGAACATGGAGAGCTCCACCTATGACGGCCGCACCTTTCCGACTCGTGGCTTACGCTTTCATGCTTTTGGGAATGTTATTTTCGTTGGCCTCAGCTTTGGGAATCATCAGGTTTCCCGATGTATATACCAGGATTCACGCGGGGACAAAGGCCCTCACAGGTGGTGCCATCATGGTGCTCATAGGGGCTGCGATCTACACCCCGACATGGCAATCCACCGCAAAGATTCTGTTGATAGGCGTCTTTTTCATCGCCACCAACCCGTTATCGTCCCATGCAATCGCCAGAGCCTGCTACCGACACGGGATACAGCCCAATGCTGTCTACAAGGACGATTACGCAGAAAGCCTGTCTGCTCGCAAAAAGGAGAAAACATCATGACTCTTTCCTTTTTCGCGTTTTTATGCGGATTTCTGGCCCTTACGGCCATCGTAACCGCTGAAACGGAAGACATCCTGAGTGCCGTCATCAGCTTGTCCGTTTTCGGAGTCCTTTTGGCCATTGCCTTTGCCATCCTGCAGGCCCCCGACGTGGCCCTGACCCAGGCGGTGATCAACTCGGGACTTGTTACCTCCCTGTTCCTGGTGGCCTACAGCCAAACGGAAAAGCAACAATTCCGGAGAAAGGACAAACAGTGATGCATCGGTCATCCGCTTTCTTCCGCCTGGCAACATTTTTATTCTGCCTTTGCCTGGGCTGGTGGTTCTGGAAAGGAATCGAAGCCCTTGAACAAACCGGAACATTGACAGGTCCGGCCGTCCATTACGTGGCCCGAGCAGCCGAAGAAACAGGCGCTTCCAACTACGTAGCCGCCATCCTCTTCGACTACAGGGGAATCGACACCCTGGGCGAAGCTACAGTGATCTACACGGCGGTATGCGGCATAGCAATGCTTTTTGCCAGAAGCAAGTACCGAAAATCCTCGACCGGACTTTCCTTCATAGTCAAGAGAGGATTGGGTTTTGTCATACCTTTTATTCTGCTTTACGCCGCGGGCATCGTCCTCATGGGGCACCTTACGCCGGGGGGAGGGTTTCAGGGCGGAGCCATCTTCGCAACGACGACAATCCTCTTCTGTATCGTCTACGGGTCCAATTTCGAGGCCGCCAGGATCAACCCCAAGGTCAAGGAATTCATCGAGTCGTCAGGAGCTCTTCTTTTCACCCTCATCGGTCTCGTGGGCCTATGTGCCGGAGCCGGGTTTCTGGCCAACGCCGCCGCGGGCTTTCCTACCGGAAAGGCCGGTAGTTTCCTGAGCGGAGGCACAATCCCCCTTCTGAACATCGCTGTGGGAATGAAAGTCGGAGCGGGACTTTCGACGATCTTTTACAGCATGGTAAAACTCCTGGAAGTAAAGTACGAAGACACTGTGGAGGTTGACAGGCCATGATCAAGCTGAGCTACGCCACGGCGATTTTTATTTTCTGCGTAGGTCTTTATACCATTATCTCAAAGCGAAACCTTTTCAAGACCGTAATGGGGCTTTCCCTCATGGAGTCGGCTGTGTTTCTTCTGATAGTGACTTCCGGTTACATCCCGGGAGGCGTACCTCCCCTTCTGGGAAAAAGCGGCGCCTCAGTAAACCCTCTTCCCCATGCTTTCACCCTGACGGCCATAGTTATCGGCGCAAGTGACGTAGCGCTGGCGCTGGCCTTGGTCATTAAAATTCACCGCCTCTACGGGACTGTGGATCTGGACAAGATCAGGGGGCTTCGCGGATGATGCTCGTTTTTGCCGTCATAGTCCCTATGTCATGGGCGTTTTTAATACCCTTGATATACCTTTTCAGGCACAAACTTTTGGGCTATGCCATACCTGTTTTCGCTTTGCTGTCCTTTGCAGTCACCGTCGCTTCCGCAGTCTCGGGGTGGCGAGAACACAGCCTGGCGTTTTTGGGCGGATGGACGGCGGAACTGGGCATAGTTTTCGTAGTGGACAAGCTCTCGGCAGCGTTTCTGGTGCTTGCCGCCATAGGAAGCGGGGCTGCGTTTTTGGTCTCCTATGGGCGCTTCAAGGCAGGGCCCTGGCGTTACTATATGATCTTCTTCCTTCTCCAGTCCGCAATGAACGGAATTCTAGTAACGGGGGACATGTTCAACCTCTTCGTCTTCTACGAGATATTCTCTTTAGCGGCCTATCTTCTGGTAGCCTTCACAATGTCCTGGCAGGCCATTGAGGCTGGACTGAAATATCTGGTCCTGGGGACGATCGGGGCTTTCTTTATCCTTCTTTCGACAGCCTATATTTTTATCGCCACCGGGACTCTCAACATGGCTTTATTGTCGATCACCCTTCCCCAGGTCCCTCGGGAAACCCTGACAGTCATAGCAGCATGCCTTCTTTTGGGCCTGTGCCTGAAGATCGGGGCCTTCCCGGTGCACTTCTGGCTTCCCGACGCCCACTCGTCCGCGCAGACCGCAGTGAGCGCATTGCTCTCGGGCGTGGTGGTAAAAATCTCGATCTACGCTCTCACAAGGGTCTCTCTTTTGTTCTTTTTGGAATCCAGGCCGGCCTTCTTCACAATGATTTCCTCAATAGGCATACTGTCGATTCTGGGCGGTCACCTCATGGCCCTCAGGCAGGAAGACATCAAAAGGCTTCTTGCCTACTCCACGGTAGCTCAGATAGGGTACATTCTCGTCGGCGTCGGTACCGGAACGGCAGCGGGTATAACAGCGGCGGTTTTTCAGGCCTTCAACCACATGTTCATGAAAGGGGGGCTTTTCATCGCCGCCGGACAGCTGGCGGAGGATATAAAAACCAGGGAAATCTCAAAGATGCGGGGACTCTACCAGCACCGCAAGGGATTCGTCATAGCCTTTACCATCCTAGCGGCCGCTATAGTGGGGATCCCGCCTCTTAACGGGTTCATGGGAAAATGGTTTTTGATGCTCGCTTCCATCGATGCCGGGAACATAGTCGCGGCCCTGGCCCTTGCCGTGGGCACGGTCCTCTCCGCCTTTTATTATCTGCGGATCCTTTCCGCCTTCTATTCTCAGGGAGAAGCTCCACCCAGAAGAAAACCCTTCTACTGGCCCCTTCGGGTGACAGTCGTTTTTGCGGCCTTATGTGTTCTGCTAGGGTTCGTCCCCTTTGTTTCTCCCCTGTGGAACGCTTTCACGGGCATCGGAACCAGGGCCGTCGATACGGCGGTCTACATAGCGGCGGTACTGGCCGAGTGAGGACCGTTAGAAAGAGGGGACACCAATGAACTTCGCCCCTGATTCCCTCAGATGGACTTTCGCAGCCGCGGCGACAGTGCTTTCGACTGCCGTCATTCTCTTTGGACAGTGGTATTTCGACACCTCTTACCGGCGAAACTTCCGACTGCTCGTCGCAGGATGCTGGGCAGCTTTTCTTGGAGCCCTCTTCGCAAGCGACTGGCTGGTTTTCGTCGTCTTTGTGGAGCTTTCCACAATCGCGCTGTGGCAAATGATTTCCCTGGCTCTGCCTTGCGGATTGCCTGATGCCCTGGGGGGCGCCGCCCTAAAGATCAAAGATTTAGTACTGGTATCCTCAGGTCTCCTGTCGAGGATACACGGTGGGTCTCTCAATTTTTACGTTATGGTAGTACTTTTATTTCTCCTGGTCCTTTTGTCGACGTTATCTTGAAGGTGGTGAGTACGTGCGGGAAGCCGGCCCAGCCCTGTCACTTTCTTTTTTAAACGATCCCTTATCGATGGTAATGGCAGCCCTTGCGCTTTTGATGGCCGCATCCGTCTCCATCTACACGCTCGGATACGCAGATCGTGGTAGACCGTCCGAGCTGAAGCTTTTTATCCTTGCACCCTGGGCTTTTTGCTTCTTTTCCTGCCTCGCCGTCTTTACCGGTGACTGGTTCTTTTTTACCCTTTTCATGGAACTCTCGACACTTGTTCTTTTTTTCATGATCATCCAAACGAATTTCAGGACAGCCCTCTACTATCTTTTGGCACAGTTGGCGGGGTCGCTTTTGCTCCTTACAGGGACAGCGTTGCTCATAAGCGAAACCGGAACCTCGGGCGTCGGACCGGTCCCTTCAAAGCTTCTTTGGTTTTTCATCCCTGGGTTGGGTATAAAGGCCGCGCTCCCGGTGCTTCATTTCTGGCTTCCAAAAGTTCACAGTGAGGCGCCGACACCGGCAAGCGCCCTGCTTTCGGGGCTCGCCGTAAAGCTGGGCGTCTACGGTCTCGCAAGGCTCGCGTCGCCCGATGCCTCGCGTGTCCTTCTGGTTTTGGGCATAATCATGGCCCTCTATGGGGTTTTCCAGGCACTAATGCAGTATGACGCGAAACGTCTTTTGGCCTACCATACCATAAGCCAGCTGGGATACGTGGTCTCCGCGCTGGGGGCCGGCACATCCTTCGGGATTGCCGCCGCCGCGTATCATTCCGTCGCCCACGCATTGTTCAAGGGACTTCTCTTTTTATCGGTAGGCACACTGGAAAAAGCTTTTGGAACGCGAGATCTGCGATTATTGAGCAGGGGCGCCGCCCAATACTTCCCCGTCACTTTCGGCCTTTTCATGGTGGGCGCCCTCGCAATTTCGGGTTTTCCAGGTATGAGCGGTTTCGCCAGCAAGGCCATGGTCAAGGCGTCCCTCAAGGAAGGCTCGCACTACGCAGGTCTTTGGGCCCTGCAGGCTGTCAACGTTGGTACGGTATTGTCTTTCTGCAAGCTGGGATACTTCGGTTTTTTCGCAACGGGAAGTCACTCTCTGCACGTCAAGGTGAAAGAACTGCCGAAAGCGGGCAAGGACGGATTCCGCAACGCCGGGATGGCATTGCTTGCCGTGGCTACAGTGGCACTAGGGGTGTTTCCGGAAAAGCTGCCTGCCTTTTTGCAGCTCCACTTTTCGGGCTTTTTCGAAAGAGAGCCCATTCTTTCGGCGGTCTGGCCGTTTCTTGTCGGCTGCGTCCTGTTCGTCTTCTTTCGCGGTCTTTTGACGCCGGCCGAACACGAGATTCCCGACGTAGACAGGATTGTTTCAAAGCTCGCACCTGTGCTGGCACAGGGCACATCCGCAATAGCCCTGCTTCACTCGGGCAAGTTGCGTTACTACATAGCGACTGTAATCTTCGCCGCTCTCCTGGTGTTCTTTTTCCTCTCGGGCCGGTAAACCCTTTTGCGCCTTCACCGTAAAGGCGTTCAGTCAGAAAACAGCAGTGCCCTGCTTTCAACTTCCTTTGCGTTGCCGCCAAGCAATGCGGACTCTTCCTCAGGAGACAAAGAAGCCTCGCCGAGCATCCGTTTGAAGCGCTTTATCCTCAAAAGTGGGAAATCGCTGCCGTAAAGGATCTTGTGCCCCACGCCGGCGGCGAAGACGGCCCTGAAGATGGGGGCATCATACAAAAAGGGTACAGCCGCGGTATCGTACCAGGCGTTTTGCAGGCAGATTTTCATCTCCGGCATCATTTCGTACTGCCAGAGTCCCCCTCCCATGTGGGCGAAAACCACGGCAAGACCGGGGTGGTTCAGACAAAAGGCAGCCGCCTCCTTCGGGCCCGCAGAGCCCTTGCCGGGATAGTCGTGCCCCACTTGTTCCGCAGTGTGAAGCATCAAAAACATACCGGCATCCCGGCACGCCGCCGCGAGCCGCCAGGTCTGACGCTCGTCGGTTATATCAAAAACCTGGCCGTCGGGGAAAAGTTCGCCCACACCAATCATGCCCGCTTCCCTGCAACGGAATATCTCCTTTTCAAAGTCACGGCTCAGCGGATTAACCACGGCAAGACCCTTTACCCTACCTCCGGAACGGGCTGCCGTTTCCATGACGTAGTCGTTGCAATGACGGCAAAGTCCCGGGTCGCGAAAAGCAAAGCTCGTGGTCCAGCACTGGTCAATGCCGTCGGATTCCATCATGTCAAACAGGTCTTCGGCTACGGCCCACTTGTGGACCTTCCCAGAACAGAGCAGCTTGAAATAGGGCTCTTTTTCGGCGATCTTTTCCCAGTCTTTCGCCACATCCGGCGGGTACAGGTGGACATGGGTGTCGATGATCATGGCGATTCCTCCATGGATGGGATTCTTCCGGCATTATAAACCCGAATGGGGCGTTACGAGGAGGGCATGGTCTTTTTGAGTTCCGTCACCATGTTGTGGGCCGCCCGTGTCGGTTCGGGCAGGCGGTACCTGGTGCAGCAGGAAAGTACCATGTCCGGAGCAGAAGCCATGGACACCCCGTGGCCAGGGCTCACGAAGAGGGGCTTCACCCCCGTGCGGGAACGAAGCACCGTGCCGATCACCTCGCCGGTTTTTTCATCTTTCAGCGGGACACGGCTTCCCTTTTCCACGGGCAGTTCTTCGTGGCTTCCCACCAGTCGGCTTTTTGCCACACCTATAGATGGGACATCCAAAAGGACACCGAAGTGAGACGCCAGGCCGATCCGTCTTGGATGGGCGATCCCCGCCCCGTCCACAAGCCAGAGATCGGGCAAAATCTGGAGCTTTTCATAGGCTTCAAGAAGCACGGGAATTTCCCTGAAGGAGAGGTATCCAGGTACGTAGGGCATGTAGCTTTCCAGAAAGGCCGAGGCAGAGTCCACGACAGACCAGTCTGTTGTGTCCATCACCACAGCCGCGGCACAGGCCGTGGAGACTTTGCCCCTTCCGGAGTAAGACACATCCACCCCGCCGATGTATCGAATCGGCCGCGAAAAAAGATCCTCCAGAACAACCCGGGATGCCAGGGTGTTCTGGAGGATGGTGAAATCGCTAAAAGACTTTCTGCTCCTCATTTTGTTTTCCAGTAGACCAGATGCACTCCTTCGCCTTCAAAGGGGTCGTTCCCGCTTCCTTCATCGACGTATAGATCCAATCCTGTCGGGATTGGGTCTCCGAC